>Ga0209487_1000361_pt1 | contig 41553 bp, 38 predicted proteins | sample Poulit2012_FD_187524 | JGI IMG/M metagenome (GOLD analysis project Ga0209487, IMG submission 187524) | Agricultural soil microbial communities from Georgia to study Nitrogen management - Poultry litter 2012 (SPAdes) (version 2) | ecosystem: Environmental > Terrestrial > Soil > Agricultural land... | reverse complement strand
TCCGTGGCGCTTCCGCCACGGGGTAACCAGCGGCGGTGACCGCAGCGGTCAGCGCCGTCCCGTAGGAGGCGGCGCCCTCAATGACCCACAGGACATCGGCATCAGCCTCAGTGCGCCGGGCCACCCATCCGATGGCACGGTTGATCCCAGCGGTCGTGTTGGGAAACTCTGCTGCATCCACCAGCACCCCGGTGGTAGTCAGAATCGTGTAGACATGGTTTCGGGCATGAGTGTCAACCCCCACGACAAACGGGTGTGTATCAGCGACAATAGACATAGCGGTCGGTGTGCCTTTCCACGGTGATGGACAGGGTGTGATCGGCCGTGTGGGCCGGTACCAGTCCGGGTGGGAAAACACATCGGAACAGCACTGTAATGAGTCACGCTGTGAAATAGCGGACATTCTTCTAATCAAGTCACCGACGTGGGCCGGACGGTACCGGCCACCCAATTCCTGTCGATCGGACAACTCGATAACAAGACAAACCATCACAAACGGTTGTCAATGTCCTCTGGGGGTCACGATCAGTTGAAATCAGACGACCAGTATCCATCCTGCCAGCCGGTCCCAGACCAGCCACTTAAATCCTTACAGTGTCCGTGAGGATTTTTATGCTGAGGGCACGAAGAACATAGAGCACTGAAACCACTGATCAGGAGGGGTTTTGCCATGGGCACACTCACACAGTCCATTCAGGTCACCTGCACTACCGCCGGTGTTCCGTTACACCTGATGTACGGTGGCCGGTCCTATACGGTCAAAGCGCAGCCACAGCGGTGGTACGTCCGCCGTCGGTGGTGGGCGGAAGAGTACCGCGCAGCTCTTGGACACGGTCCAGGACTGGTCGATTATCAGGTGTGGCGGGTGCAAGTAAGTCTATCTCGGGCTCGCAACGCGCCATTGTTAACTCTGGATGTTTCGCACCATATCGAGTCAGGCCGGTGGCGTCTTGTCCAAGTCCATGACGCACTGCGATTGGATGAAGTCGCCTAACCATGGCCCCCAGTTTTGCTCATCTCAACGTCACAACCGCATACTCTGCCCACTACGGGGTCTCCTGGCCTGAAGAGCTCGTTGCAGTTGCGGCAGCCGATGGTGCCCAAATTCTGGGCTGCACGGATCGAGATGGGCTCTATGGGATGGCCAAACACCTCAAGGCGTGTATGGCGCATGATATCGCGCCGGTAGTAGGGGTGAATCTGGCAGTCATGTGGGATCCCGCTACGACCGCCGACGGGAAGCCGCTACCGGCCGGCAGGGTCACGATTTTGGCGGTGAGCGCCGCTCAAGCCGGGATGGGGCAAGCCCAGAACCTTGGGGCCGGATACCAAGCCCTGGTGCGGTTGATTTCGCTGGCACATACACAGTTGGGGCCCGATGACACACCCTATGTGTATGTGTCTCAGCTAGCTGATGCAGCCCAGGACGGCCCGGTGTTGAACATCCTGCTCGGCCCGGGCTCTGATGTTGGTGCGTTGATGGCCCAGCGAAAGTTCACGGCGGGCCGCACCCGATTAAAACTCTGGAAACGGGCACTACCAGCCAAAGCACTGTTCGTAGAGGTTGTCTCGCATCTCGCACTGCCATCGGAACGGCTGTCGACTTCCCAGGCGGTGCGGATGCTGCGGGCCAGCCAAGACTTAGACCTGCCTGCGGTCTTAACCAATGCCGCCAGATACGCCACCCCGGACGGAGCCGCCACCGCTGATGTGGTCGATGCCGCTCGAGCACTTTCCAGCCTAGACACCCTGACCGACATCCAACCCAATGGGCAGGGCTGGCTCAAACCAGCAGAAGCCATGTACGCCCTGGCCCACGAAATCGCTCACGAAGCAGGATTTGGTAACGCCGCTGCACGCCAGCTCTTAGCAACGACTCAGCAAGTGGCCGAAACCTGTGCACTGGATCCTGCACAAGATGTGGGATGGGGACAACCCAGGGTGCCAGAATTCGATGTGATCGGCATCGACGGTGATCCCAACACCGTGTTATCTCAACGCGCCCGAGCCGGCCTAGCGCACCGGTTCCGTGACCTTGATCCGGTTGGGGACCAATACAATCGCATACTACACCGGTTAGATCATGAACTTGGCATCATTGAAAACCTCGGATTTTCTAGTTACTTCCTGACGGTTGCCGAAGTGGTCGCCATGATCGAAGACCGCAATGTGCGGGTCTCAGCCAGAGGCTCCGGAGCATCCTCGTTGGTGAACTACGCACTACGAATTTCGCATGTTGACCCGATTGAACACGAGCTGATTTTTGAGCGGTTCTTATCTCAAGACCGCTCCACACTGCCCGATATTGATATTGACGTAGAATCGGCTCGCCGACATGAGATCTATCACGCGATCTTTGACCGATTCGGTGCAGAACGTACCACGCTGATGAGCATGCAAAACGGCTATCGGGTTCGCGGTGCTGTGCGCGATGCCGGAAGAGCGCTTGGGTTAGAGCATCAGCACGTCGATCAGTTAGCCAAAAAGCTGTGGCGGTTTTCTGCCGCCGATTTTCGGCAGGCCCTCGATCATATGCCTGAACTGCAGACGTTTGCCGCACAGGTCCAAAACAGTAGAAAATCCGGCAACCAACAACTTGATTTGCTCGTGGACCTCACCGAACGCTTAGACCGGCTACCTCGCCATATTTCGATGCATCCCTGCGGCGTGATTCTGGGAGATAAAACCCTATTAGACCGAACCCCGGTAGAGGCCTCCGGGATGGGGTTGCCCATGAGTCAGTTCGATAAACACGATATGGACCCCATGGGCATGCTCAAACTCGATGTCCTCGGAGTCCGCATGCAATCAACGATCGCCTATGCCCTGTCCGAAATTCAACGTACCACCGGAGACCGCATCAACCTCGAAGAGGTGCCCCATGATGATCCTGCGACCTACGAGATGATCAAAACCACCCACACTCTGGGATGTTTCCAGATCGAATCTCCGGGCCAACGCGAACTCATCGGCAAACTCGAGCCCGAATCCATCAATGATCTGATTATCGATATCTCATTGTTTCGGCCAGGGCCGATGAAGTCAGATATGGTCCGGCCCTTTTTGGACTACCGTCACCAACTGGCCCCTGCCCGATATCCACACCCGCGCTTAAAGCCCATCCTGGAAGAAACCCACGGGGTAACCGTCTTCCACGAGCAATTACTACGCACCTTTGATGAGATGACCGAATGTGGTCTGGCTGCCGCCGACGAATTTCGGCGTCGGTTAGGTTCCGATGAACAACCCGAGGTAGAAGCCTTCTTCCGAGCTGAAGCCATGAAACGTGGCTGGGACATCGACGTTATCGACGAGGTGTGGGAAACGCTAGCAGCCTTTGGTTCCTTTGGGTTTTGCAAAGCTCACGGCGCGGCATTTGCGATCCCGACCTTCGAATCGGCCTGGCTGAAAACCCATTATCCGGCGGCATTTATGGCCGCGGTGCTGGAACACGATCCTGGTATGTATCCGCAGCGGCTCATGGTAGCCGAAGCCCGCCGAATGGGCATCGAAATCCTGTCGGTAGATATCAACCGTTCCACCACCCATATGCAGCTCGAAGAACTTCCCCCAGACCATCCCTCAGCGCACCCATGGGGGATCAGGCTGGCACTGACGACCGTTTTGGGTCTGTCCAAAAATGAAATGCGGCGCATCGAACGGGCCCAACCCTTTGATAGTCTCGCCGATGTGCGGGATCGGGCCCGGTTGAGTAAAAAGAGCCTCGAGCACCTCGCCCAGCTGGGCGCGCTCGACAGCCTGTTACCTGCCACCGGTATTAGTCGCACCGATCTTGTCCACCATTTAGAATTCTTGCACTCACCGACACGCCGCGATCGCACCGGCCGAAGACTGCGCACCGGAGCACCTCAGTTGGAAGGCCAGCAAGCCTTACCACTGGGCGATACAGAACTTGAAACGTTGCCGGCGATGTTTCCTGCGCCCACCGCCGAAGAGCAGATTCGCACTGAGTTGGATCTGACCGCCATCGACACCACCGGACACCTGATGCAATCTCATAAGCCCTACCTGGATGCGCTCGGCACCACGTCGGCAGATCAGTTGTTAAACCTGCGAAACCACACGCGCGTGCTGGTGGCCGGCGTGCGAGTCGCCACCCAGACCCCGCCGATGCGTTCCGGTCAGCGCGTGGTGTTCATCTCCATCGATGATGGCACCGGGGTAGTGGATACATCGTTTTTTGCCCAAGCCCAACACGCCACCGGCGACATCTTATTTTCTGCCCGCCTGCTGCTGATCGAAGGCACCACCCGGCGCACTGGAACTCGCGGCATTACACTGCAAGCCACACGCGCCTGGGATATGCATGACCCAACATCGCTTCCGGATCCCGACTACTGGGATACCCAACGCGATCACTGGGCACAATGGCTCGAGGGCAAGCCGCAACAACCCGTGCCCCCGGTCATGCACCAAAGCCAGCTCCGACGGCGTGCATACTCCTGACGGTCACGCAGCAATACATTATCGTTAGATACACAGACCACGAGTTCGTAAAAGAGCAGGTAACTGATGTCGCCCCACACCACGCGTATCACACTCATCGCCCTGTGTGCCGCTGGGTTATGGTTGACCGGTTGCGCTACCGAGGAGCATGCCTCACGGCCATCACCCAGCACATCAGCTGTCTCACCGCAGACCACGGACACCCAGACGACACCTGTTCCTGACGAACCGTCAGGAACAGATACCGTGACAAGTGACGCGGATGATTCCAGCTCAACAGAACCTATCGGCGCGTTTTCCACCGAGAGTCAGCAATCTCCGCAGTGGCCAGAATATGGGGATGCGTCAGATGTGTATCCCACGGCAGTCCGCGGGGCCGTGCACGATGGGTTTGAACGGGTCGTCATCGAACACGCCGGCACCGGCCAGCCCAGTTTCCTTGCCCAATATACTGATGAGCCATTGGAACCCGGTCGAGGCCAACCCGTCGACACCGGCGATGAAGCATATCTAGAAGTCACGCTGTCTGGCACAGCCGATGCCTACGATAATCCGCCCGATATGCTTGAACACGGAGCACAGATAATGGAGCTCAATACCGAAGCCTCTCAAACCGTGGTCAGCTTTCTCCCCTGGGAGGGGACCAGTACCTATTATGTGGGGCTCGATGAGAAACGTCCCTACAGCGTCACCGTGCTGGAGGATCCGGTTCGGGTCGTGATAGATATTGAGCTCACCGATCAGTAAGCTCACGAACCTGCAAACCCTTGGGCGAGCAGATAGAATGACGGTGGCTTATCGGTGGTCCAGTATGCTACCGATCCAAAAAGCCTAATCCAAGGAGGAACTGGCACGTGGCCGAACCACAAGAAATCACCATTACCGTAGATGACCACACCACACAGGTCGCCCAAGGCACCACCGGAACAGATTTGTTCGGTGATGAAAAAACTACGGTGGTCATGAAGGTTGACGGGGTCCTGCAGGATCTGTTCCGTAGTATCCCCGATGGCGCCACGGTAGAACGCGTAGACATTACCGATCAAGAAGGTCTTGAAGTACTGCGCCACTCCACAGCTCACGTGCTGGCACAAGCCGTCCAAGAGATCTATCCCGAAGCCAAACTCGGCATCGGTCCATATATCCAAGACGGTTTTTACTATGACTTTGACGTTGATGAGCCCTTCACTCCAGAAGATCTCAAGCAGATCCAAAAACGCATGATGCGCATCGTCAAGGCCGGTCAAACCTTTGATCGTCGCGCCGTTGATGAGGCTCAGGCCCGTAAAGAACTCTCCGACGAGCCATATAAATTACAGCTGTTGGACCGCCAGCACGACGATGAACAAGCCGAAGGTGCCGCCGTCGAAATTGGCGCCGGCGAAATCACGATCTACGACAATCTCGACCGCAAAGGCGAGGTCGTCTGGAAAGATCTCTGCCGAGGCCCTCACATCCCCTCGACCAAGCTCATCGCCAATGGGTTTGCGCTGACCCGAGCTGCCGGTGCCTACTGGTTGGGATCTGAAAACAACCCGCAGCTGCAGCGCATTTACGGGACCGCCTGGGCGTCCAAAGACGATTTGGTGGCCTACCAAGAACGTATGGCCGAAGCTGAGCGTCGTGATCACCGCAAAATCGGTGCCGAAATGGACCTGTTCTCCTTCCCGGATGAACTCGGTTCCGGCCTGCCGGTCTTTCATCCCAAGGGCGGGATCATTCGCAAAGAAATGGAAGACTACTCGCGCAAGCGCCACGAAGAAGCCGGTTACGAATTTGTCTACACACCGCACATCACCAAACAGAACCTCTACGAGACCTCCGGTCACCTGGAGTGGTATGCCGAGGGCATGTTCCCACCGATGCACGTCGATGAAGTCCGCGACGAAGACACCGGAGAAGTCACCCGTGCTGGGGCGGATTATTATTTGAAACCCATGAACTGCCCGATGCACAACCTCATCTACGCATCGCGGGGGCGGTCCTATCGTGAACTGCCGCTGCGACTGTTTGAGTTCGGCTCCGTCTACCGGTATGAAAAATCCGGGGTAATTCACGGGCTGACCCGGGTGCGCGGGATGACCCAGGATGATGCGCACATTTATTGCACCGAAGATCAGATGAAAGACGAGTTGACCACGACACTGCACTTTGTGTTGGATCTGCTCAAGGACTTCGGACTGGATGACTTCTATCTCGAAATCTCCTCAAAAGATCCGGAAAAATATGTTGGAAGCGACGAGGTCTGGGACAACGCCACCCAGGTGTTAGCCGAAGTCGCAGAAGAATCCGGTCTAGAGCTTGTCAATGATCCGGGCGGTGCGGCCTTCTACGGTCCAAAAATCTCAGTCCAAGCACGCGATGCCCTGGGCCGGACCTGGCAGATGTCAACGATCCAGCTGGACTTCAACCTGCCGGAACGTTTCGACCTGGAATATCAGGCAGCCGACGGCACCCGTCAGCGTCCGGTCATGATTCACCGGGCCCTGTTCGGTTCGATTGAACGATTTATGGGCGTCCTCACGGAACACTATGCCGGGGCATTCCCCGCGTGGTTAGCCCCCGAGCAGGTCATCGCCATTCCTGTAGCAGATGCGTTCAATGACTATCTCTTCGATGTGGTCGACCAGCTCAAGGCTCGCGGTATTCGTGCCCGCGTTGACACCTCAAGCGATCGGTTCCCCAAAAAGATCCGCACCGCAGCCAAGCACAAACCACCGTTCGTATTGATCGCCGGTGGGGAAGACGCTGAGGCCAATGCGGTGTCGTTCCGCTACCGCGATGGCTCACAAGATAACGGTGTACCGGTCGATGAAGCTATCGAGCGCATCGTGACCGCAGTCGAACAGCGCCAACAGGTGTAACAGCGATGGCAGACCGCAGTACAGATCACGACCAAGAGTCCACCGATGATTTTGTATTAGCCGGGACGCCTGATGCCTTTGACCGGTTATGGACGCCGCATCGGTTAGCTTACGTGTCCAAAGGACAAAGTCAGGTGACCGATGAGGCGTCCTGTCCGTTCTGTGCTGCTCCCCAACGCGATGACGAAACCTCGCTGATCGTTGCGCGCGGCACCACATGTTATGTCGTTATGAACCTCTACCCCTACAATCCGGGCCACCTGTTGGTGTGTCCATACCGGCACGTTCCGGACTACACCGATCTCACCGTGGAAGAGACCGCCGAGTTCGCAGAACTATCCCAAATTGGGATGCAAGTTCTACGCGAGGTATCTCGCGCGGCCGGTTTCAACCTCGGTATGAATCAGGGAAAAGCCGGTGGCGCAGGGATCGCCGCTCATCTCCACCAGCACATCGTGCCGCGCTGGGGTGGCGACGGAAATTTCCTGCCCGTTATTGCGCAAACCAAAAATGTCACCGGAACTATCGGTGACATGCGCTCTATCATCGCCGAGGCTTGGGATACTGAAGCGCAGCGTTTTCGTGACAAACAGGCTGCGGCCGATAGACGACGGTAGACACGCCACGACCAGATTTGACAATTCTCCACAACTACGCCAAAAAACCGCGACAATGGAATCATGATGTCATCACCGGGACAAAATCAGCAACGACCACTGAACTTGGCGGAATACTACCTGCTCAGCTGCTTAGACGGTGCTGGAAAACTTGTCACCCAACAGCACACGGTCCGCGTGGGGCTTGCCGGGGCGGTGCTTACGGAGTTGGCCCGGCGGGAGTGTCTCTACGTCACGCGCGATGTAGTGATTGTCAACTCCCGGCACCAGGCAGAACTCGAACAACCGCTGCACACCGTGTTGCGAATTATGACCGAGGCGCCCGAGAATCAGGACGCCGAACAGTGGATTAACCGCTTTTCACGGCCCGCTCTGATGGACGCCGTCATCAAGATGTTAGAACACCGCAATGAAGTCCAAGTGCAAAAGAAACGCTTTCTCGGGGTGTTTCCGCGGACTCGCATCAATCCGCATAACTCCTACGGCAGGATGGACATGTACGTGCGGTTGAGAGCCACCCTATTAGGGCGCGATACCGCGCTGGATGCCACGACCTGGCCGCTCATCCAACTGTTATATTCCACCGACGTCCTCACCCGGATTTTTCCTGGGTTACAAAACCGGGATGTTAAAGCTCGTCTGGACGAGTTTCACAAGGCAGCCGAGCAGCAACAACCGGCGATTGCCGAAACACTCCAGGCCGTAGAAAATGCGATCGCCGAGTCACTCACCGCCACCCGGGGCCAAGCCACCGGTATGCGAGGTTAGCGTTTAGCGCCGAATCGGGGCAACGATACCTTGTGATATGTTGAGCAGGTCGGGGACCTTGAGCTCAACTGACAGGCCACGGCGTCCGGCTGAGATCCAGACGGTCTCATGAGTCTGCACCGTCGTATCTAACACAGTGGGCAGCGCCGTTTTCTGGCCTACCGGTGCAATCCCGCCCAGCACATAGCCGGTTTTCCGTTGCGCCTTTGTGGCCTCGGCTAACCGCACGCTTTTAGCTTCCAAAGTATGGGCCACTTGCTTAAAGCTCAACATATCAGCGGCTGCAATAAGTGCATTTGCTAGTCGACCGTCATGAGTTTCAACCACCAGGGTCTTATATAACCGGCCGGGATCTACGTCGAGTTTATTGACGGCTTCGGACCCAAAACTCGTTTCATCGCGGTCATGGGTGTACTCATAGACCTGATGCCACACACCCGCAGCTCCAAGCGCGGCGATGGCTGGGGTTGCCCTGCCCGTGCTGGTGGCACTCATGACAGGTGCGTGGTGATATTCCGTTTGATACGACCCAGCAGCGCTGTCATACCGCGCAGACGCAGCGGGGTGAGCGCGCTCGAAAGGCCAAGTTTGTTTGGCATGTCATCAGGGACGGCCAAGATAGCTGAGGCACGTTGACCAGACAAGGCTTCCACCAGTACTCCGGCAAAGCCGCGGGTGGTGGGAGCCTCTGGCGGGGCAGAAATGATCAACGTGACGATAGGGTCCACGTCTTCGGAGTATTCCACGGCAAGAAACAGTGGGGTCTGACACTCGGTGACCTGTTCCATTTGATCTTCGTGACCGGCGTAGCGCTCCGGTGGTTCTGGCAGGTTGTCAGAGAATTCCAAGAGCAGCTCGAGACGATCTGCTTCGGACAGGTCTTGGAAGTCTGCGATGAGCTCGTCAAGAACCTCGATGGTTTGAGCAGTCAATGGAATCCTTTCTACGGCAATGATCCACCGTCTCATTCTAACGCGGCGGCCGGTTAAAATATTTCGCCGGTGGCGGGAGCGTCCCGACACCGGCGTAGATTTACTGAAAACTAGTTGGGTGCATCGCCAGGTTCGGAGCCAACGACGATCGGTACACCCACGCTGTTACCCCATTCAGTCCAGGAGCCGTCGTAGTTACGGACGGACTCATAGCCCAGCAGGTAACGCAGCACGAACCAGGTGTGCGCCGAGCGCTCACCGATACGGCAGTAGGCGATGACCTGGTCGGATTGTCCGAGTTTGGCCTCTTCGCCATAGAGCTTCTGCAACTCTTCACAGGATTTGAACGTGCCGTCTTCGTTTGCGGCAGTGGCCCAGGGTACCGACTCGGCGGTCGGAATGTGACCACCGCGCAGTGTGCCTTCCTGCGGGTAACCGGCCATGTGGGTGGTTTCGCCGGTATATTCGGATGGTGAACGCACGTCGATCAACGGGAGCTTACCGATGCTTTCTAACACCTGTGCTTTATTTGCTCGTTCCGTTGTGTCGTCTCGTTGGACAACTGGATAATCGCCTTCGGTGATTTCCGGGACATCACGAGTAATCTCGCGTCCTTCGGCGATCCACTTGTCACGCCCACCATTCATCAAACGGACATCTTCGTGACCGTAGAGCGTGAATACCCACAGCGCATAGGCGGCCCACCAGTTCGATTTGTCGCCGTAAAAGATCACGGTGGTGTCGCGACTGATGCCCTTCGAAGCGGCCATTTTGGCGAAGTCTTCAGGACCGATGAAATCGCGCGTGACAGGGTCATTGAGCTCGGTGTGCCAATCGATTTTGATTGCCCCGGGGATATGACCGGTTGAGTACAGCAGCGTGTCCTCGTTCGATTCGAGTACCACGACATTTGGGTTGTCCTTGTGTTCAGCTACCCAGGAGGTAGACACAAGTTTTTCAGGGTGTGCGTAGTCCGAAGGTTCCACGGGAACTGAAGTAGTCATGAAGCGGGAGGCCTTTCGTAGTGTTTTGCCGTCAGCGTGTGACGCGTCTAGCAATTAAGGATACAACCTCATGTGTTAATTGCGACGACGGGCGTCACACTACTACTTCTCTGGTTGCTTTTGAAGTAATAGTGCTGTCTGCGGTCAGACGCGTTTTAGGATGAAGAGGTTGAGCACCTTCCAATGGTGCCAGTGGCCGTGCAGACCCCAATCGATTGGATGAAACGTGACTGAAATCGTAGCTCTCTCGGAGCGGGACCCTAAGGTGTCCTCCGAAGAACTGTTGGCGGGATTCCACCCGTCATACCGCTTCGGCGAAGTTTCATTTGACACGTATATCCCTGATCCTGCATACCCATCGCAGGCCGAGGCGGTGGAGCGGCTCAAAGAGTTTGCAGAAGCTATCACACCGCCCAAGAAACCATCCGGCTTCTTTGGTCGATTGCTCGGGAAGAACAAGCAGAAACATCCCGGCAAGAATGGTACTGGCCAACCCAATGGCATTTACTTAGACGGTGGATTTGGCGTCGGCAAAACGCACCTATTGGCCTCCTTGTGGCACGCAGCGCCCGGTCGCAAGGCATTCGGTACTTTCGTGGAGTACACCAACCTCGTCGGAGCGCTGAGTTTTACCGCGACCGTCGATGTGCTCAAAGAGTACTCTCTGGTCTGTATCGACGAGTTTGAATTAGACGATCCAGGGGACACCGTGTTGATGTCGCGTTTGATGCGGGAGCTCTCCGACGCGGGAGTGAAACTCGCGGCAACATCAAATACTCTGCCCGGAGCACTGGGGGAGGGACGCTTCGCTGCGCAGGATTTCAAACGTGAAATTCAGGTCCTTGCTGATCAGTTTGAGATTCTGCGTATTGATGGCGAAGACTACCGACACCGTGGACTTGAACAGGCACCAGAACCTGTGGCAGTCGGCAAAGAATTGGAGACAGCCCAAGCGAACTTTCCTGCTGATGAGGTCTTTGCCTTTGACGATTGGGGTGCGTTGACGAAAAACCTATCGCGAGTCCACCCTTCGCGGTACCGGGAAATGGTCAAAGACATTGATGTGCTGGTGCTCAGTAACGTCTCCACAATCACAGAACAAGCCACGGCGCTTCGGTTCGTTGTGCTGGCCGACCGACTCTATGATAAAGACGTTCCTGTCATCGCTTCGGGCGTGCCCTTTGAAGAGCTGTTCACCGAAGATATGATGGCCGGCGGGTACATGAAGAAATACTTCCGCACCGTATCACGCATGACCGCCCTAGCGCGCGAAGGTCACCTGGGAGAGAAAGCTCTCTAACACGTAGTTAGTACCAAGCTCCGAGGTACTTTTGCGGAAGACCCTTCGCCAATGTCAGTCCTATGGCAGACGTTCATGGAGGACCTAGATCCAGACACATCGTAGGCGCAGCACAGACTAATCGAGCTGATGGTGCTCAGATGCGCTGCTTTCGTGCAGCTACTTGCACCACCTGACATCCGTTTGCCCCTAAGACATTCAGTTCATAACGCTACATCCTGCGGTGCGATTGGCCGGGACATAGGATCATCCCTGTCGTGAAGTTGGCGGGGGAGTGCCCAAGATTGGCAATAGGCCACGAAACGCAAATGAGGCCTCGGTGTCTTCACCAAAGCCTCATTGCAGCAACAGAGCGGATGACGGGATTCGAACCCGCGACCCCCACCTTGGCAAGGTGGTGCTCTAGCCAGCTGAGCTACATCCGCGTGAATTACTGAAAGTAATCCTGTGCGCGATACTGGACTCGAACCAGTGACCTCTTCCGTGTCGGGGAAGCGCGCTAACCAACTGCGCCAATCGCGCTTGTGTTCCACGAAGTGAAACCCAAGACTTGCAGATACCTACGATAGCACTGTTTGTACCATCTCGGAAATCCGATCGAGGTGGGGACGGGAATCGAACCCGCGTACGCGGCTTTGCAGGCCGCTGCCTCACCACTCGGCCACCCCACCCTGAGGGTGTTGCGAGCGGATGACGGGATTCGAACCCGCGACCCCCACCTTGGCAAGGTGGTGCTCTAGCCAGCTGAGCTACATCCGCAGAACATTAGCGAAAAACAGTTTTATGTTTGTTCACCGTGTGTCCAACAGATAAGAACTATACCCAATGAAATTTCAAAAGCGCAAATCAGGGACTGCGTCGTCACGCGTGTTCGACAGAAACCCTTAGCGTGTCCCATGGATGGTTCATAATAGATGCTATGACTCAACCACAACTTGCCCACCAAACCGATGCCGGAAGAATGTACTCGCGTTCTCTGTCAGGGTTGCCTGAAGTCCCTTCGATTACCACGGTGATCGCGCAACAGGCTCTGGATTTAACTGGCTGGGCAAGCCATATGGCCACTTCCAGCCTCATCTCGGATGCTCGGCTAGCCGATGCGGTCGGGTCACCGGCAAAACTCAAAACGCTGGCACGCCAATGTAATGATGCTTCGGTACGCTTCCGTGACGAGGCGGCCGCTCGGGGTGACAGAGTACACGCCTATGCAGAACAAGTTGCGTTACGAGCAATGGGTCAACCGCACACGATGGCTGCTGCCCGCGATGCCTTGGCGCAACATAACGAGACAGCGTTTGCTGACCGCTTCGATGAGTGGTGGCACAATTTCCAGGTTCAGCCCCTAGCGGCAGAAATCACTGTGTGGAACCACACGGTTGGCTATGCGGGCACGCTGGATCTGGTCGCTGAAATTGGTGGCCGTGTGTGCCTGATTGATTTCAAGACCCGAGGAACCGACCGCTCGGGGCGAGTAAAGTCCCTCAACGATAACGTGGTTATGCAGCTGGCCGCCGGATTTAAAGCTGAAGAATCGTTGGTCGATGCCGAAACCGGTACCTGGGAACCCTGGGCCTACGGACGCGATGTGATGTTATTAGGCGTGGCCATCGGCGAAACCGAAGTCGTCGCATACCAGGCCAACCCCCAAACGCTGCCGCAGTACTGGCAAAAATTCTGGGCCCTTCGTCAAGTTTGGCACTATCAACAAGCCGTCAACGTGGCACCAAACCCGCTGCAGCCCTTGGGCCCACCGGTTGCGGCCTCACCACAGTCCTAAGCGTGCTTGGGTAGTCTTATTCTGTGAGTATTTTATCTATCCGGACTGTCCCAGACCCTGTGCTGCGCAGCAAAACCAGTCCCGTACCCGACAACCGGTACGGCTCAGCTGGCCTGCAGCGGCTCATCGACTCGATGCACGAAACCATGGATGCCGTTGAGGGCGTTGGCCTGGCAGCACCCCAGGTCGGCATCAGTCAAGCCATCTTCGTATTTAACTTAGAAGACCGACGGGGACACGTCATCAATCCAAGCATCGAAACCTGGGGCGATACGTTGCACGAGCCTCGGGAGGGCTGCCTGTCCGTGCCCGAGCTGTACTACACGCCACCCAGAACCCAGTATGCGAAGGTCTCCGGGTTCGATGTCGATGGCGAACCCGTCGAAATTCAAGGCGATGGTCTGTTCGCTCGCATGCTGCAGCATGAGGTTGATCACCTCGAGGGCTACTTGTTTGTTGACCGTCTCGAAGGTGACCAATTCCGTAAGGCCCGCCGCGCCATGACTTCACAAGCCTTTATGGATGCCACGAAACGGATCAATGCCGAACGATCAGCTGCGATTAGTTCGACGTTTGGGGCAGGTCAGACAGTGCCCCGATTTACAAGCAAAGGACGTTCATGAGAGTTTTATTTGCCGGTACACCGGAGCCCGCCGTTGCCTCGCTCGATGCCCTGGTCAACTCCGGTCATGAAGTCGTAGGGGTCCTCACCCGGCCAGATGCCAAGATTGGTCGCAAGCGAGTGCTGACGCCATCAGCGGTTGCCGCACGCGCCAAACAACTGGATCTTCCCACTATCAAGATCACTAGTTTTCAAGGTGACGAGGGGCACCGAGCCATCGAGGAAATCTCTAAGCTGCAACCCGATATCGGAGCGGTTGTTGCCTACGGCGGACTTCTACCCCAGCACGTGTTAGATCTCTTGCCCAACGGCTGGGTGAATCTGCACTTTTCGCTTCTGCCGGCCTACCGTGGGGCAGCCCCGGTACAGTGGGCCATCATTAACCAGGAACCCTGCACCGGCGCGGCAGTGTTTCAGTTGGAAGCCGGGCTCGACACCGGGCCGGTATATTCCACCATCACCCGAGATCTGGCACCCGATGAGACCGCCGGCGAAGTCCTCACTGATCTTTCCCACACTGGCGCCCAATTACTGTCTGAGACCCTATCGAGCATTGGTGACGGAACGGCCCAAGCGACTCCGCAAGAAGGCGAGCCAAGCTGGGCACCAAAACTTTCCAGTCGACTCGTCAAAATCGATCCGGCCAAACCGGCAGCAGCGGTACGCGGACTGATCAATGGAGCCTCACCGGCACCCGGAGCATGGGGAGTGCTCGAAATCGGCGGTACTCAGCCAGCCCGGTTCAAAATCGGTCGAGCCCGCCCCGTCGACGAACCGATTGAAACCGATCGAGAGCCGGGCGAATTCATCCTCGAGCCCAACCGGGTGCTACTGGTGTGTCAAGATGGTGTCATTGAGGTCATCGAAGTGCAGCCATCGGGCAAAAAGATGATGCGCGCCACCGACTGGGCTCGCGGGGTCGAAGACACTATTCGGTTAGAGACCTCGGTAACGCACCCCAGCGAGTTCACACAGTAAAAGGACGAAGTTTTTGGCAGACGACAACACTTCACAGCACCGTCGAAATACGCAAGGACGGCAACGCAATCGCGGACGGACCGGTCGTCGACGGCAGTATTCCGCGAAAGCCCCGTCCCAACGCCAACGCACCAGCGACCCGGCGCGACTTACGGCATTCCAGATTCTGCAGGCTGTCACGCAGGAAGATGCCTACGCTAACCTCGTCCTGCCCACCCAAATTCGGCGCAATCGACTCGATCGCCAGGACGCCGGGTTTGCTACCGAACTGACCTATGGCACCCTGCGGTCGTTAAGCACCTATGACGCGATCTTGACTCAGTGCGTCGATCGTCCGTTAGATAAACTCGATCAGCCCGTCTTGGACGCGCTACGTCTGGGCGTCCACCAACTCCTCAATATGCGCGTCCCGGCGCATGCAGCACTGGACACCACGGTTGCGCTGGTGCGTGAACAGATTGGGGCAGGCCCATCCGGGCTGGTCAACGCTGTGTTACGCAAAGTCAGCCAGCGTGATCTTGCCGGCTGGCTGGATGTGGTGGCCCCCGGGGAGACCGACGATGACCTCGCGATCCGCTATGCCCATCCGACATGGATTATACGAGCCATCAAACAGTCTCTGGTGGCCAATGGGCGCGCTCCGGCAGATTTTCCGGCGGTACTAGAAGCCAATAACATCGCACCAGAACTCAACCTCATCGCCTTGCCCGGCATCGGCGACCTGCAACCCGTACTGGAATACGGTGCCGAGGCGTCGCCGCTGGCGCCGGATGCGGCGGTCTACACCGGCGGAGACGCCGGGCGGATCCCCGGGGTCACTGAAGGTACCGTACGAGTCCAAGATATTGGATCGCAGCTCACGGCCCGAGCCCTCGTCGCCGCTCGCGATGTGCAACCCGGTGAGACCTGGCTGGACATGTCAGCCGGACCCGGTGGAAAAGCCGCCGTCCTAGCGGCCCTGGCCCAACAACACGGCGCAACTCTGCAAGCCAATGACATCTCGGAACACCGCACCAAACTCGTCGAACAAGCTCTTCGCGTTGTGGATGATAACGTGTGGACGACGTCGGTGGCCGACGGCACCGAGCTGGCCAACGATCCAGCCAACGCGCAACGGTTTGATCGGATTTTATTAGATGCCCCCTGCACAGGTTTGGGTGCTCTGCGTCGACGTCCCGAATCACGCTGGCGGCGCACCCCGCAAGACCTCGCGACGTTGACCCAATTGCAAGCACAATTGCTTGATGCGGCTGTAAAAATGCTCAAACCCGGTGGTTTACTCGCATACGTCACGTGTTCGCCGCATTTCGCCGAAACTCGCTTGCAAGTCAACGATCTACTCAAGCGCAATACCGAGATTAAACTATTGGACTCAGCAACGGCCATGCAGCAATCTGCCAATCAGCGCGATGGTGTATCTGTCCTATCGCGTGATTCCCTGACAACTGAGGACTCGGCAGAAAATACTACGCAGCTTTGGCCGGACCGGCATCACACTGATGCCATGTTTTTTGCCCTGTTGACCCACTAACTACCTTGCAATCTTGTATCAACGAAGGAGTCCTGTAGTGACCGGATGCTATATCCACCCGTCGATCCTGTCGGCGGATTTTGCTCGGCTTGCCGAAGAAATCGAACGCGTCCATACCGCCGATGCCATCCACGTCGACGTGATGGATAATCATTTCGTCCCCAACCTAACGATGGGCGCCCCAGTGGTCAAAGCAATTCGGGCTGCCACCGAAAAGCCGCTCGATATTCACCTGATGATCGAAGACGCCGACCGTTGGGCACCCGACTACGCGGATCTCGGGGCCGAATCGGTGACCTTCCACGTCGAAGCCTCCGGCGCTCCGGTCCGGCTAGCACGAGAGCTTCGCGCTCGGGGCACTAAAGCCTCGATGGCGCTGAAGCCAGCCACCCCCATCGAACCGTATATGGACATGCTCACCGAGCTTGACATGGTCGTTTTGATGACCGTCGAACCCGGGTTTGGGGGTCAGTCATTTTTAGATCTCGTGCTGCCGAAGATTCGGCGTGCGCGCAAGGCTATCGAAGATGCTGGGGTTCCCATTGCCCTGCAAGTCGACGGGGGAGTGGCCCCGGATACGATCGAGCGGGCAGCCGAAGCCGGCGCCGATGTTTTTGTGGCGGGATCTGCGGTGTACTCGGCCGATGATCCGGCCAAAGCGATTGATGACCTCCGCGCTCTTGCACGAAATACCCAGCGTTAACCGCGAACTCTTTGTCATGTTATGCCCCGGTGCACACGAAACCACTCAGAAACAACTACGCTAGTACTGTGAAAACCTTCGAAGAACTCTTTGCCGAACTAACTGAAAAAGCGCGCACGCGCCCGGAAGGCTCCGGGACGGTACAACAACTTGATGCCGGGGTGCATGCGATCGGCAAGAAGATTGTCGAAGAAGCTGCCGAAGTCTGGATGGCGGCACGCTATGAAACCACCGACGAAACGGCAGAGGAAATTTCTCAACTGCTCTACCACCTCCAAGTCATGATGCTGGCCAAAGGTATCTCCTTGGAAGACGTCTACACTCACCTCTAACTAGGAGAATCGAACGCAAAATGTTGCGCATTGCTGTGCCCAACAAGGGCTCCTTATCCGATGCCGCTCGAGAGACACTCATCGAAGCTGGCTACCGGCAGCGTCGTGATTCCAAAGAACTGGTGCTCGTAGACCCCGAGAACAGTGTCGAATTCTTCTACCTGCGACCCCGAGATATCGCCATCTACGTTGCCAAAGGTAGCCTGGATGCCGGCCTGACCGGACGCGATTTGTTCTTGGATGCTCAAGTCGGTGACGCGGCCGAAGAACTCATGGCCCTGGGTTTCGCTCGTTCGACATTCCATTTTGCTGCGCCCGCAGGGGCTTTCTCGTCGGTCGAAGAATTAGCAGGCAAACGCATTGCCACTTCCTATGACGGTCTGCTGTCGGATTATCTGAAGTCCTCCGATATCAAAACCGATAGGATCGTTCACCTCGACGGAGCCGTTGAATCCTCGGTGAAGCTCGGTGTGGCAGATGCCATTGCCGATGTCGTCGAAACCGGCTCGACCCTCAAAGCCGCCGGCATGGAAATTCTGGGCGAACCGATCCTGCGCTCCGAAGCCGTCCTGATCGGCCAGACCGGCAAACACCCATACGGCTTAGATAAACTCATTCAGCGCCTGCACGGTGTCCTGGTCGCACGCGAATACGTGATGGTCGACTATGACGTCCCCCGCGAGCACATGGACGCCGCACTAAAAGTTACCCCCGGGCTCGAGTCACCAACGATCTCACCGCTTGCTGACGATAACTGGGTGGCCGTACGCTCCATGGCGAAGAAAAAGGACATGAATCGCATCATGGATGAGCTCTACGAAATGGGCGCTAAAGCCATCCTTGCTTCGGCAATTCACGCCATCCGTATCTAGTACCCAAAAACCCAACCGCGAGGAATATCATGAGCACTGCAATTCGCGTTATCCCATGCCTGGATGTCAATAACGGCCGAGTCGTCAAGGGCGTCAACTTCGAAAATCTGCGTGATGCAGGCGATCCAGTTGAACTGGCCCATCGATACAACGCTGCCGGTGCCGATGAACTGACTTTCCTCGACGTCACCGCGACCACCGAGAACCGCGACACGACCTATGATCTGGTCAACCGCACCGCCAAGGAAGCCTTCATTCCGCTCACCGTCGGTGGCGGCATTCGCAGCGTTGAGCACGTCGAAAATCTGCTGCGCAACGGAGCCGACAAAGTCTCGGTCAGTTCTGCAGCCGTCACCACCCCCGAGTTGATCAACGACATTTCCCGGCGCTGGGGTGCTCAGGTGCTCGTGCTGTCCCTTGATGCGCGCTCGAACCCAGAAATGCCCTCGGGCTACGAAGTCATGATCAAAGGTGGCAAAGAAGGCACCGGAAAAGATGCTATCGAATGGGTCAAAGAAGCCGAAGAACGTGGCGTCGGAGAGATCCTCATCAACTCCATTGATGCTGACGGCACCCGCGATGGATTCGACCTTGATATGATCCGCGCCATCCGCAAGGAAGTTCAGGTCCCACTGATCGCCTCGGGAGGAGCGGGCGAACCAGCCCACTTCCCACCTGCCATCGAGGCCGGAGCGAACGCCGTGTTAGCCGCATCGTTGTTCCACTACGGGCCCGACGATATGATCTCCCAGGTCAAAGACGCCATTGAACACGCCGGCTATCCGGTCCGGCGTTAAGACTGTTCCTGCTACGGACGATCAATAAGAACCAGCGCGTGGTCTGGCCGGCCAAGAGCATGTAAGACCAGCTCACCGGCCGGACCGGTCACATAGGTCTGATCGGTGCCACGTTTGGCGACGATTCGTTCACCATTGGTTCGAATCAATACATAGCCCGTTCTGGCCTGAGCGTAATATTTGCGAGCGTGTTCGCGCAATTGCTCAAACAGCGCATCAGCATAATCGTCTGTGAGCTTGCGTGGCGCCCACCGGGCCTGAGCACGCCGGATGTCTTCAGTGTGCACGAAGAAATGCATCAGCATGCTCTCCGACTCTTGTCGCCGTTGCGTAAAGGTGTGGCGTAACCGAGTCAATAGCGAGCGACGTTTCGGTGCCGGAGGCTCCTCCGGCCCGTCGGCAATTTTGCGCACCAGGTTATAGAACGCCTTACGAGAAGATGATTCTTCTCCCCATTGTTCAATGGCTGCCTCGAAGTCCGCAGAACTCGGCTCGGCTTCATCCTCTTCGGTGACACGATGCGGGTTCTCCCGTAAATATACCGCCGCCGCCAAATGTTGCGTCCGCCAGTTTTCCACTAGCGTCGGCTCATTTGGTCCAGCAGCGTATAGGGCAGCTACCAAGGCAGCACGAGATGCGGCAACGAAGTCATCGCCGTCATAATTGATAGAGCCCGCAGATATGTTTGTCACATAAGTGAAAATATCACGTGTTGATCAGTGGCAACAGGAGACAAGCCGTTCTAGACTGGATCCATCATGAACATTTCCGAAGTTTCGCCGCCCGAATCTGATCTCGACCCGAAGATCGCCGCCCGGTTGAAACGCAACAGTGATGGATTAATCCCCGCCATCGTCCAAGATGCCGACAGTCTCGAAGTCCTCATGTTGGGGTATATGAACGATCAGGCACTCCACATGACCTTGACCACGGGTCGCGCTTGGTATTGGTCACGGTCACGAGCCGATTACTGGCGTAAGGGTGACACCTCGGGCAACACCCAACACGTCGTCGGGGTTGCACTTGACTGTGATCAAGACACCCTGTTGGTGACCGTGCATCAACACGGTCCCGCCTGCCACACCGGCACCCGAACATGCTTTACTGGCCGAGAACTTCTCGTCACCGGTACCGAACAGACTGACTCGACGAAAGGCCCCGATGCGTGACATTGGTCCCGTGTTCCCTACGCGCGAAACATTTCGCGAACTTGCCGCTGCTGACCACAAGGTCATTCCGGTCGCTACCAAAGTCCTGCCGGATGCGCTGACCCCGGTTGGCATCTATCGCAGACTCGCCAATGATGCTCCCGGCACATTCCTGTTGGAATCCGCCGGACAAGACGGGCACTGGTCACGTTATTCATTTATCGGTGCAGGAACCGCGGCCACACTGACCGAACACGAGGGACAAGCGTTCTGGCAAGGACGCGTTCCAGCCGGAGTGCCGGCCACCGGTACACCGTTGGAAGTACTCGAGGCGGCCCTAGAATTTCTCGAAACCGATGTGCGCTCGGATGTCGCAGCCGGATTGCCCGACTTGGTCTCCGGATTTGTCGGCTTCCTCGGGTGGGATACCGTCCGTGCCTGGGTCGAACTCGGTGAAGGTCCACCAGATGACCTGAACCTGCCGTCGATGGCGATGAACCTCGTAACCGATCTGGCCATTCACGATGCATTCGATGGCACCGTCACCCTCGTCGCCAACGTCATTAACTTTGACGGGGAACCCACCGGTGTTGAGGCGGCCTACGACCGCGCGCTAGCACGACTCAATGACATGACCCGCCGACTAGTAGAGCCGATCGCAGATCCGGTATCGATAGCTCCAGCGGGCTGGCTAGACCGGGATTTTTCCCGAGACATTGAACATTCCTGGCCCGAACCAGAATTTCTCAGTGCCGTCCGCAAAACGCAGCAAGCGATCCGTGAGGGCGAAGTCTCGCAGCTGGTTATCTCACGTCGGTTCACCACGGCCACGACGGCCACGGCACTAGACACCTACCGCGTGCTTCGGGCCATCAATCCCAGCCCGTACATGTTCCTGTACACTTTTGAGTATCCAGACCGCGAAGGGGTCTACCACTTGGTGGGCGCCTCACCAGAAACACTGGTCTCTGTCAAAGACCAGCGCGTGTTGACTCATCCGATCGGCGGTTCAAAACCGAAAGATCCCGCCCGAAGCATCCGAGCGATCGGTGAAGAACTCCTGGCAGACCCCAAGGAACGCGAGGAACACCAACAGCTGGTCGATTTAGCAAAAGCAGAACTGGCCAGCATCTGTGCGCCGGGAACGGTTGAAGTCACCGACTACATGATCGTCCAGCAGTTCTCCCACATCTTGCACCTGGTCTCGACCGTGGAAGGCGATATCGCCGCCAACACGACCGCCCTGGACGTATTGCGTGCCAACTTCCCGGCCGGCACGCTGTCGGGGTCACCAAAACGACGCGCCCTAGAATTACTCGATGCGTGGGAACCGCATGCCCGCGGTCCCTTCGGGGGAACCGTCGGATACTTCGATCTGGCCGGCAATATGGACATGGCTATTACGATTCGCACCGCGATCTTCAAAGACCAAGTCGCCTACCTTCAGGCCGGTGCTGGTATCGTAGCCGAATCAGTGCCAGCAACCGAGGCTGACGAAACGCTGACGAAGGCAACCGCTGCCATTCGCGCGGTGCTTGCGGCACAACAACTCCAAGACGTGAAGGCTGAAGACCCCTCCTAGATGACCACACCACAACCAACCGAGGCGGCCGCGCCGCGCACTCGACTCTCCCGTAGTATTACCGTCCTGATTATGCTGTTGGGCGGGGTGCTCGCGCTCATCGGTGCCACCCAGACATGGGTGACAGCCACCGGCTTTGGGGCCACGCACATCGACAGCGTCCAAGTCTCCGGTCAAGAAGCGTCTCCGGTGATCACCGCCATGGCACTCGTCACGATCGCCGCCGGCGCCGCGCTATCCATCGCTCGGACCGTGGGGCGTTGGGTCATCGGCATCGTCGTGATCCTTGCCGCCATCACCATGGGTGGGGCCACCTTCGCGATCATGACAAATCCGCTGGATGCAGTCGCCCTGAAGATCGCCGAAACCACCGGCACCACCGGCACGAACGAACAAGCCGCCCAACTTGAGCTCTCCGTCTTACCCTGGCTCACACTGGTGGGCGCGATCATTGCATTGGCAGGCGGGATCATGGCGTTGGTGGTGGGTCGCCGATGGCCCATCGGAAAGACAAAAAAGTACGATATCGGCCAACAGCAATCTCCTCGCGCCGCACAGGATAAAGAGCTTGACGAAATCGACACCTGGGATGAGTTGTCCCGAGGTGAAGATCCCACCTAGATTGCTTAGCAGTTCGTGTTCTACACCCACAGGACATAAAAAGTGGCAGAATAGAACGCAGATATCATCGCGAGCAACTTGAGGCTGCCGGAATAACCGGGCTGACAGAAAGGCAACACCTAATGGCTAACACCACAGATGAAATCCAAGTCGACGAGTACGGTCGTATTCTCAACGACCCGACCCACGACGAGGCCCCAAGCCAAGGAAACTCGCCAGCCGCATGGGCCCTGACCGCTATGGTCCTGGTGGGCCTGATGATCGCAGCCGTTGGTTCGCTGGCTTCTCTTTGGATCGTGTTCTGGGTTGGCGTTGCAATTGCCATCCTGGGCCTGCCAGTGGGCTTCTTCATGCGCCTATCTGGTCGTGGTGCCAACGGAGACTACTCTAAATGAGCGAACGCACGAGTACCGGAACGGTGTTGGACAGCATCATCGAGGGCGTCATTGAAGATATGGATGCCCGAAAAGCCAGCACACCGCTGGCTCGGATGCAACAGCTAGCGGCCGACGCAGCACCCGCCCGAAATGCTTATGACGCACTCGTCGGCGGAAGAAATAATCCCGACGGGGTGCAAATCCTTGCCGAAGTCAAACGCGCTTCACCATCTGCCGGGCCGCTGGCCACGATCTCGTCTCCGGCCGAGCTGGCAGCCCAGTATGCCACCGGGGGAGCAGCCGCCATCTCGGTACTGACTGAACAGCGTCGCTTTAACGGTTCCTTGGAAGACTTCGACGCGGTACGAGCCCGAGTCGACATTCCCCTGCTGCGCAAAGACTTCACGGTAGACGAATACCAAATCTACGAAGCACGCGCACACGGAGCAGACCTCGTCCTACTGATCGTCGCGGCACTGGATGACGCGCAGTTGCGGGATTACCTTGCCCTCACGCACGAACTGGGCATGCACGCCCTGGTTGAGACCCATACGGTCGAAGAGATCGAACGAGCCGCTGCGGTCGAAGCTTCGATCGTCGGGATTAACGTCCGCAACCTCAAAACCCTTGAGGTCGACACATCCCACTACGGTACGCTGGCCAATCATCTGCCAGACGACGTCGTGCGCGTGGCCGAATCCGGCGTCAAAGAAGCAAGTGACGTCGCAATGTACGCGTCACAAGGCGCAGACGCTGTGCTAGTCGGAGAAGCGCTCGTCAAACACGGTGAACCAACGCAGGCTATCGCTGACTTCCGCAAAGCCAGCCGATCCTAACTATCCTTGACACTGCCGTCCACTCTTGTGCCAGGCGGTAATTTACGTTTACGGAAAGACATTTCATGAGCACTCCAATGGATACCCCAACACCCCAAGAACACAGCGGTGCCTTCCGACAACAGGAAGGACCCTACTTCGGCAAATTCGGTGGACGTTGGATGCCCGAATCGCTCATGGCCGCCCTCCAAGAGGTCGAAGACACCTTCCGGACCGCAATCGATGACCCGGCCTTCGTAGAGGAACTCAACGACCTCTACGCCAACTACGTGAACCGGCCGTCGTTGCTGACCGAAGCGACGCGATTCGCGGAACCCTATCCAGGGGTTCGGATCTTCCTCAAGCGCGAAGATCTCAACCACACGGGATCGCACAAGATCAACAACGTCATCGGCCAAGCCCTCTTAGCCAAACGGATGGGCAAAACCCGGCTCATCGCCGAAACTGGTGCAGGACAACACGGCGTGGCAACCGCTACGGCTGCCGCATTATTCGGGCTGGAATGCACCGTGTACATGGGCGAGGCCGACACTCAACGTCAAGCACTCAACGTGGCGCGCATGGAAATGCTGGGGGCAGAAGTCAAGGCTGTCACCATTGGGGCACGAACCCTCAAAGACGCCATCAACGAGGCGCTTCGTGACTGGGTGGCCTCCGTGGAGAATACACACTATCTGCTTGGTACCGTCACGGGGCCGGCACCGTTTCCTGAAATGGTGCGGTACTTCCACCAGGTCATTGGAGAGGAAGCCCGAGAACAGTCACAAGCTCAGACAGGCAAACTGCCGGATGCTGTCGTTGCCTGTGTCGGCGGAGGGTCCAACGCCATCGGCATCTTCCACGCGTTCCTTGACGACGCAGCAGTTGAACTCTACGGAATGGAGGCCGGTGGTGCCGGGGTTGAAACCGGCAAACACGCCGCTCCCATAACGCTGGGCCGCGTCGGAGTGCTCCACGGTGCCCGCACATACCTGATGCAAGACGAGGACGGTCAAACCATTGATTCGCACTCGGTGTCAGCAGGATTGGACTACCCTGGTGTTGGACCCGAACACGCTTACCTGCATGACACCGGACGAGTCAGCTATCAGCCCGTTTCCGACGCCGAAGCCATGAACGCGTTCCGAACACTGACGCAATCGGAAGGCATCATGCCCGCAATCGAATCCGCCCATGCCCTGGCCGGTGCGCAACGGCTGGCGCAGCGGTGGGTCGATGAGGGTGTGGTCAATGCTGACACCCCAGCAGCAGAACAAAAAGTTATCGTCGTCAGCCTCTCGGGCCGCGGTGATAAAGACGTTAGTACCGCCGCCACCTGGTTCGGTATGGTCCCAGAAGATCTCACCGAGCTTGGAGAATAACTCAATGACAGAACAGATTCGCTCACTCACCGCCGAAAAAATCGAACAGGCCCGCTCCGAAGGTCGCACAGCGTTTATTGGCTACCTACCAGCCGGGTATCCCACCATCGAAGACTCGATCGAAGCCGCCGTGCAACTGGGCAACAACGGAGCCGACATCATCGAGATCGGTCTACCATATTCCGACCCGGTCATGGACGGCGAGGTCATCCAAAAAGCGACAGCCCAAGCCTTAGACAACGGCTTTCGGGTTGCCGATGTGTTTCACATCGTCAAAGAAGTCACCTCCCGCACGGATGCGGCCGTAGTGATCATGACCTACTGGAACCTCGTGGACCGGATGGGTGTCGACGAATTCGCCCGCCGCTTCGCCGAAGCAGGCGGTGCCGGACTCGTCACCCCCGACCTCGTACCGGAAGAGGCAAGTGAATGGTTTGGGGCCTCCGATAAATACGGCCTGGATCGAATCTTCTTGACCGCACCTTCGTCCCCCGAAGAGCGCGTCAAACGAACCGTGGAGTCCTGCCGCGGGTTCGTCTATGCCGTGTCAATCATGGGAATCACCGGGGCTCGAAGTGCCGTTTCCGACGCCGCGGAACGCGTCGTCCAGCGCGCCCACGCAGCGGGTGCACCCAGGGTCTGTGTCGGGCTTGGCATTTCAGAACCAGAACATGTTACCGAAATCGGTAGTTACGCAGACGGAGCCATCGTCGGCACCGCACTTGTGACCGCATTACGTGACGGCGGCCCCGAAGCCGTTGGTGAAATCACGCGCCGGTTGGTCTCCGGCGCCGTAACAAACTAAGCCCGCCACCAGGAGGACAAGCTCACCCGTCATGCACTTTGCACACCTGATCGCGTCGATCCCGCCACCACCCACCGACGGGATCGAACTCGGCCCAGTCAAGATCCACATCTACGCGTTGTGCATCATTGCCGGCGGTATCCTCGCGTTCTGGTTGGGCGGCAAACGCTGGGCGGCACGCGGCGGCAAACCAGAACACGTCTACGACGTTGGTTTGTGGGCCGTGATCTTCGGAATTATCGGCGCGCGACTGTATCACGTCATTACGGTACCCTACGAATACTTCGGCCCTGGCTATGACGGCAGTGGCGACCCGTGGAAAATCTTCGCCATCTGGGAAGGCGGCATCGCGATCTGGGGCGCCATCGGCGGGGGAGCGCTGGGCGTCTGGTTCGGCTGCCGCCGTTACGGGCTGCGCATGCTGCCGATGGCAGACACCGTCGCCCCCGGCATCTTGCTGGCACAAGCCGTCGGACGCTGGGGAAACTACTTCAACCAAGAACTGTTCGGCGAACCAACCACCCTGCCCTGGGGGCTGGAAGTCGAAGCCGAGCACCATAACTTCCCGGACGGGGTACCCGCCGACACGCTATTTCATCCGACGTTCCTGTATGAATCATTGTGGAACCTGCTGGGTGTGGCCGTCCTACTACTATTGGACCGGCGCTTCAAACTGCGCAACGGCATGATGCTGTGGTCCTACATCGTCTGGTATACGCTCGGTCGGATCCCGATCGAGTCCATCCGCTTAGACCAAGCCCAAGAATTCACGATCCTAGGCATCACCGCGCGCACGAACACCTGGACCTCAGTGCTCATGTTCTTGGTCGCGACTGTGTTGTTGATTTACTCCATCGTCACGCGACCCAAAACACCAGCAGAACGGGCCGAAGCCGACCGCATCTTCCTGGATAAGTACTACGAGAAGAACCCTGACGAACGCCCAGAAGACCCAGCAGTCGACGAGACCGCTGTCGAAGCAAACTCGAACCCCGACGAAAGCGACCTCGACAAGCCCTCACCATGACGTAACTCATGCGAGCCGTCAGTGTCCAGTCGTTAACTTCCGAAACAATCAACCATAGACTGAGGGATATGAGACACGCGAAGATCGTCGCAACATTTGGCCCAGCCACACAAGGATATAAGACCACCAGTGACCTGATTAAAGCAGGCGTGAACGTCGCCCGGCTCAATTTCAGCCACGGAGACCACGAGGTCCACACCTCGACGTTCAACACCATTCGGAAAGCCGCATCGGATCTGGATCAGCCAGTCGCCATCTTTGCGGACCTGCAGGGACCCAAAATTCGGTTGGGACGATTCGCAGACGGACCGCATCTGCTCGAAGACGGCGATACCTTCACCATCACCACGCGTGACATTGAAGGGACCCAAGACATCTGTTCGACGACGTTCAAGGGACTCCCGCAAGACGTTGAAGTCGGCGATCAACTGCTCATCGATGACGGCAAAATCGCGCTCCAAGCCATCGAAGTCACCGAGACCGAGGTCGTGACCAACGTCGTCATTGGTGGCACCGTCTCAGATAATAAGGGCATCAACCTGCCCGGGGTAGCCGTCAATATTCCAGCGTTGACCGAAAAAGATGAGGAAGACCTCCGCTTCGCTCTGGAACTGGGGGTCGATATGATCGCGCTCTCCTTTGTGCGCAGCGCGGACGATATCGATGCGGTACACGCCATCATGGAAGAAGAAGGCCGACGCATCCCCGTCATTGCCAAACTGGAAAAACCTCAAGCGGTAGACAACCTGCAAGAAATCATCGATGCTTTTGATGCGATCATGGTCGCACGCGGTGACCTCGGCGTTGAACTGCCACTCGAACAGGTTCCGGTGGTCCAAAAGACCGCGATCGATCTGGCGCGTCGCTGGGCGAAACCCGTCATTGTCGCCACGCAGGTGCTGGAATCCATGATCGAAAACCCACGGCCGACCCGTGCAGAAGCCTCAGACTGCGCCAACGCCGTGCTTGACGGCGCTGATGCGGTCATGCTCTCGGGTGAAACCTCGGTCGGCAAGTATCCGGTCCTGACGGTGCAGACTATGGCCAAGATCATCAAAACCACAGAAGATCAGGGCTTAGACCGTATGCCACCACTTGGCACCCGACCCGGAACCCGTGGGGGAGCGATCACTCGCGCCGCCGTAGATATCGCAAAGTCATTGGATATCCCGTTTCTGGTCGCGTTCACGCAATCAGGTGATTCGGCCCGGCGGCTGTCGCGTCTTCGCGCACCACAACCGATTTATGCGTTCACGCACTCCTTTACCACCAGCAATGTGCTGTGCTTGTCGTGGGGTGTGATACCCCGCATTGTGCCGTTCAAAGACTCTACCGACCAGATGACCGAACAGATCGATCACGAACTGGTCAAAAGTGGTCTGGCAGAAATTGACGATCTGGTGGTCATGGTCGCTGGTTCACCTCCGGGAGTTCCCGGCACGACGAACATGCTGAAAGTCCACCGCATGGGTTCAACCACAGCAGAGATCGACCCAGCGCTAGTCGACACGGCCGTTGCACCAGCAGCACACCGCTGGGATGCGGTGTCGGGCTGGTCACCCATGTAACTCGCTAAGAAGCGTTGTTGCCCAGCTGGTCAATGACCGTCTGGGCAACATCTTTCATGGTCAAACGCCGATCCATTGAAGTCTTCTGGATCCAGCGAAATGCCTCGGGCTCAGTGATTTCCAGGCGCTGCTGCAGCAGCGTTTTGGCTCGGTCTACGAATTTTCGCGTTTCAAATCTCGTTTCGAGATCGGAAACTTCAGCTTCTAGAGTCACTAACTGCTCAAACCGCGCACGGGCGAGCTCTATTGCAGGCACGAGGTCAGTTTCGCTAAAGGGTTTAACGATGTAGCTCATCGCACCGGCCTGCGTCGCCTGGTCGATGAGATCGCGTTGCGAAAATGCTGTGAGAATGACCACCGGTGCTAGCGACCGCTCCGTGATGGAACGCGTGGCAGATAACCCGTCCATGACCGGCATCGAGATGTCCATGAGCACTACATCCGGTGCGAGGTCTTCCACCAGTTCAATGGCGCGTTGACCGTTATCAGCCTCGCCGACAACTTCGTAGCCCTGTGCGGTGAGAGTTTCGACAATGTCCAACCGAATAATCGTCTCGTCCTCTGCTACCACAATGCGCGTTGGTGCTGTTGACTCGTTAGCTGTCATCGGGACCTCTTTGTCTCCTCACTGGTGCATTCGGTGTTTCATTGTACGTCAGATACTCGACAGGCTCCGTTTGGCAATTCCTAAAACTCGTGTAAAATAGCGTAGGTCCCCAGCCCGAATGGCGGAATTGGTAGACGCGTTGCACTCAAAATGCAATATCGAAAGATGTGTGGGTTCGAGTCCCACTTCGGGTACAAATCTCACGCCTCCGCAAGCGGTACACAAGACCGGTTCGGAGGCTTTTTCGTCTCATCTCTCCTGGGTCGGCATGTCAAATTCGGTTCATTGTTTGAAGCTGTAGAGTGACTTGTGCCAATATTGGCTGGTGCCGTCTTGTGCTGCCTACAGGATTGTCGTAGTGCAAAGCGGTGCTGAGCCCAATAAATCATCGCTGCCTGACCCAGCTGCTCTGTAAAGAGGTGAAGCCCTGTGCTGCTACTAGCGGTAATGTGCGCCCTACTTGCAGTGGTGTTGGCAGCTCCGCTATCGCATTGGCTGGGTCGTTACGCCGGATGGGTGCTGTGGATACCACTGGCCGTTGCCGCTTGGATCCTGGGCCAAACCTTTCACAACTCTGGTGGGGAAGTCATTGAGTATTATCCCTGGATACCGGACTTCTTCAACGTCGGTTTCCACTTGCGGCTCAATGGATTGTCCCTGGTCTTTGGCTTGCTGGTTCTTGTCATTGGCGCCGGCGTACTCTTTTATTCGGCTAAATACTTGGGCACCACCAAAATCACAAGTTTCTATTTGTCGATGACCGCTTTTGCGCTCTCGATGTTAATTCTTGTGCTGGCCAACGACGTCATGGTGCTCTACGTTGCTTGGGAAGCTACGACACTAGCCTCATTTTTTCTCATCGGCCGGTCGGGATCGCACGCCAGGAAACCTGCGGTTCGTACCCTATTGGTGACCGTGATGGGAGGGCTCGGCCTACTCGCAGCTGTTGCCGTCATGATCGCTGGAACCGGGACTACAGTCATCACTGAAATTCTTGCTTCCGATCTCTGGGAGCAACCCACTACGGTCACCTGGCTCATTCTCACACTCGGATTGGCAGCCTTCACGAAGTCGGCCCAGTTTCCATTCCAGTCCTGGCTCCCAGACTCGATGGTCGCTATCTCACCGGTTTCTGCCTACCTGCATGCTGCCGCGATGGTCAAAGCCGGCATCTATCTGCTGCTGTTATTCTCCCCGGTATTGGCAGGCAACACACTGTGGCTGATCTTGCTGGTCAGTTCTGGGCTGATCACCGCCCTCATGGGAGCGATCGCGGCCCTGCGGCGATACGACCTCAAAGAACTCCTGGCCTATTCGACGATGTCTCAGCTGGGGTATTTAGTGGCGTTGATCGGCATCGGGACGCCGACAGCGCTGACCGCGGCAGTCTTGCACACCATCGCACATGCCCTGTTTAAATCTGCGCTCTTCCTTGCCGTGGGGGTCATCGACCACGAGGCGGGTACTCGGGACATGCGCATGCTCACCGTGCGGAAAATGGCCATGCCCGCAACCCTGACCGTCGTCATTTTGGGCGCAGCCTCCATGGCGGGGGTGCCGCCGCTGCTCGGTTTCGTCTCCAAAGAGTCACTCTTCCAGGCGTTCCTCGAAGCCGACCTGCCCACCGCCGTCACGGTAGGACTTACCGCGCTGGTAGTGCTCATCGCCATTTGTACATTTGCGTACTCGGGAAGACTGGTCCTGGGGGCCATGGGATGGTACCGGTCACCCAAAGACTGGATTAATACTCCGCGCGGTATGACAGCCAACCGACAGACCGTGCGAGAAGGCTCGATCGCGTTTTGGGGATATCCAGCGGTAAATGCGTCCTTATCGTTGATTCTTGGTGTGGTCCCGTTCGTATTATCCGATACCGTCGCAGCGGCGGCCAGTTCCGCTATTGGCGCTGAACACAGCGTCCACTTGTCGCTGTGGCATGGCATCACACCCGCCCTGATATTGTCGCTGATCGTGATAGGGGTTGGGGCCCTGGCGGTCTGGTATCTACCGTCACTTGAGGCGTTCCTGGTGCCACGACCACTGACCTTCTCTGGGCTGGGTGCCGTCGAAAAACTTCGACAGGCCACCATTGATCTCGGCGCAATCGTCGGCTCCTGGACTTCCGGACTCAACCCGGGACGACACCTGGCCGTGCCGTCAATCTTGCTCATCGTGCTGGTATTCGTCGGTTGGTTTACGATCGACGAACTGCCTGCACAACAAGAAAATCTCACGCGCTGGACGGATTGGTTACTCGTGGCCGTCGTTGCTGTGGGCGTGCTGGCCACGATCCGTGCCAAGACGCGCGTGGGTGCCATCGCCGTCTTGGGCACTGTCGGCTTCGGGGTCACGCTGTGGTTCTTTGCCCTAGGTGCCGTCGACGTTGCCCTCACCCAGTTGCTCGTCGAGATCCTGACCATTGTCGTCATGGTGCTGCTATTGCACCGGCTGCCAAAGAACTTTGGCGAGCGCGAGAAACCATCGAGGGTCGGCATGATCGCGGCCATCGCAGCGGGTATTGCTGCGTTTGCTGGCACCTTCGCGCTAACCGGTCGACGCGGCATGTCTGACCCAGCACAATACCTGACTGAACAGGGGACCGAAGTTACCGGTGGCAATAACCTCGTCAACGTGATTCTGGTCGAGTTCCGTGCATTGGATACTTTGGGTGAGCTCACGGTATTGGGTGTTGCCGGCGTGGCGGTAGCCGCCCTGCTTGCATCCCGAGTGCCAAATCCGGTTCGCGAGGCTCGCGTCCTGAAAACTTCTCCGTTGACGGACCCGTTTGATAACTCGGTGTACCTGCGAACCTTTGCAAAGATCGCTGTTCCCATCTTGATCGTCGTCAGCCTCGTGCTGCTGTACCGGGGTCATAATGAGCCCGGCGGAGGCTTCGTTGCAGCACTCCTGACCGGTGCCGCATTTGCGCTGTTGTACTTGGCGGCGCCCACCAATGAGGCGGCTCCCATCCGCTGGCCGTATATGGGCCTGACTGGTGCCGGCGTCGCGCTCGGATCGGCCGTGGGAATTTTCGGGCTCGTGGATGGGTCGTTCCTCAAGCCCGTGTACCTGGATATTTTCGGTTATGAACTCAACACCTCCTTGATATTCGACCTTGGCGTGTACTTTGCGGTGCTTGGCCTCATCCTGGGCGCCTTCAACATGCTGGGTTCAGAACGCGGCCTGGCCAAAGCCATCGAAACGCCTCCCGATGTACGGTCCGGACCGCCACCGGGGCTCAAGAGTGATGAGAAACGACGCGATCCTCAACGGGAGACAGCACAATGACCCTGGCACTGACCGTTGCATTACTTACCGCCGGAGCGGTGTACTTATTTACCAAACGTGAGATGCTGCGCATCATCCTTGGCTTCGTCCTCCTCGGCCACGCGGGCAACCTCATCCTGTTTGCGGCCGGCGGCACCGACCGACGGACCGAAGCCTTCCACCCGTCGGCAGACCCGTCGGGGATGGCTGACCCGCTGCCGCAGGCATTCGTTCTGACCGCGATCGTCATCGCGTTTTCCATCACGGTCTTTATGCTGGTGCTGGCCGTTACCGGGGACAAAAGCGACGACACCGCTGAGCGCGTGGAAGAACTTGACGTCGAAGCCGAGTCACGCTCCGACGGGAGGCGCCACACCCCGCGCAACACCGCCACCGAGCAGAGCATCAGTCAGGAGCGCACATGAGCCCGGATACCATCGGCGCGCTACTACCGCTCTTCGTAGGTCTCCCACTACTCGTGGGGGGCATCCTCGTCACGCTCGGCCTCCGGCTACGCCTGCATACCGTTGTCAATTTCGTCACCATGATCGCAATGCTGGCCGGGGCGTTCGGGCTGGTCTACCATTTTTGGGCCAATGACGGGGGCGCCATCGCCCATCAGGTCGGACACTGGCCACCCGGTATCGCGATCCCATTTGCTGCGGATATGTTTACCGCGCTGATGCTCTCCGTGACACTTATCCTGACGTTCGTTTCCATCTGGTTCGCGCAAGCATCACGGGCCGCGAATTCACGCTACTTCGCGCCGCTGGTGCTCATTTTGACCGCGGGCGTCAACGGGGCGCTGTTGACCGCCGACCTGTTCAACTTATTCGTGTTCTTGGAAGTCATGCTGTTACCGACGTACGGGCTGTACGTACTCAGCGCAAATCGCAAACTTCCGCTACGACGTGTCCACGGTGCCCGGTTGTATGTGACCATCAACCTCTTCACCTCCACCTTGTACATGATCGGTGTCGGCTTCCTGTACGGCACCGCAGGTTCGGTCAATATCGCGGTCTTAGCGGACCAGGCCCAGGACGACCCAACCGTGGCCATCGCCGGTGCCGTCAGCATCTTCGCGTTGTCAATCAAAGCAGCGGTGGTACCCCTGCACGGTTGGCTTGCTCGCGCCTATCCTGCAACCTCACCGGCGGTGACTGCGCTCATCTCCGGGTTGCATACCAAGGTCGCGATCTATGCGATCTACCGCATTTACGCCGTCGTCTATGGGGGAGACGCCCGGTTCCTGTGGATCGGGGTGCTATTCTTCAGTCTCACCATGCTCATCGGCGTCTTCGGAGCAGTCGGTGAAAAAACTACCCGGACCATCCTGGCATTCCACATGGTCTCCCAGATCGGTTACATCCTGCTGGGCGTGGCATTGTTTACCGAACTGGGTCTGACCGCGGGCATCTTCTACCTGCTCCACCACATGATTGTGAAAGCTTCCCTGTTCATGTCGACGGGCGCGATTGAAGTCCGCTATGGGACGGGCGTGATCGGGGCCCTGGGCGGTATAGCGCGCACCGAACCGGTCATCGCGGTCGCATTCATGATCGCAGCCCTGTCGCTGGCCGGGATCCCACCGTTTTCTGGTTTTGCGGCCAAGTTCATGCTCATCGTCGGCGCCGTCGAAGCCGGGGAGATTGCAGCCGTTGTCATCATGCTCTTCGTATCGCTGATCACCTTGTTATCCATGTTGAAAATTTGGACGGGCATGTTCTGGGAAAAGGGTTCCGGCGGACCGGCCACGAAGACCGGGACGATTATTACTTCCCAGACCCGAGACCCCTACGCGCACGAAGCGTCCTATACGCCCGAATTGGCCACCGAGGCCACGCACGCCCAGGTCACAACGCTCACCGGGACCCAAACGATTCTGGAAGCCGACCAAGCTACCGTGCCCAAGCGTCGCGTCAATTTCGCGCTAGCCGCACCATCGGTCATCCTGGCATCGATCACCGTGGCGTTCGGTTTCGGGGCACAATTTCTCCTAGCCCTATCCGGTATCGCCGCCGAAGGCCTCCTCGACACGACCGAATATCTGCAGGCGGTGTTAGGGTCATGAAAACGCTAACTTGGCTGCCTCGCTGGATTTGGTTGATTATCTGGTTTTTGGGTCAAATCATCGCGTCGTCCTGGGCCGTGCTCAAAGACCTCACAACCCCCGGCATCGACGCCCATCCCGGCATTGCCCGAGTGCGCACTGATTGTCGCACCAATACGGAAGTGACCATGCTGTCGGCCATGATTACCATCACTCCGGGAACACTGACGCTGGGTACAGAGGTCGACGAAGATGGCACCCGGTGGATCTACGTCCACTCGCTCTACGACGGCGATCCACAAGCCGTGGCCGACGGGTCGATCGACATGCAAAATCACATCCTTGCGGCGGTGCGGCCCACCGGCTTCGACCCGCGCAGCGTTGATCAAACCAACCGACACGCACCGAGGAGGTCCACTTCATGACCGCCGCGAACTTCGGGCTATATATCGGCCTGGTCATCCTTGCCGCCTGTATGATCGCCGTCGCAATTCGACTTGTGACCGCCAGATTCGACGCTGATCGGGCCGTCTCCGCCGATCTGCTGATGTTCTCGTTCACTGGTCTGCTGGCCATCATCGGGGTACTGCTTGGCGGAGAGTTCTTCTTCGATTTGCTGCTCGTGGCCTCCGTCGTCGGCTTCATCTCTGCGGTCTCACTGGCCCGAGCATTGACGAGGGGGAAACGCTGATGGACACCACGCAACTGCTCGACGTGTTAGCCAACATACTGGTGCTGGCCGGGGTGCTCGTATTTGCCGTCGCCGCGGTCGGTCTGTTCAAATTTTCCGATGTTTACACGCGCATCTCTGCGGTTGGCACGGCTGCCGGACTGGGCATCTCGCTGGTCGTGATCGGCGTGTTTGTCTTGGCCCCATCCTGGTCGAATTTCATCCTGCTGCTACTCATCATCTTCTTGCAGCTCGCCACCTCCTCGGTCGGCACGATGGCCATCGCCCGATCCGCCTACCTGACCGGTTCAAAAATGCAACCCGGCTACTTCGACCACCTTGCCGAAGACCAAGGCGAACCCGAAACCGATGTCAGCCCAGACCACGATGTTGTAGACGAGGCGGACGACGGCGCAACCAACCGATCCTAGCCGTTCTGCCGGCTCACCTGTGGAGAAGTGGGCGATCACCCGACGGGCTCGTTAGACTAGAGCACGTGACTGCTACCAATACTTCTGCTTCAACCGATACTAAAACCCTGATGGTCATTGACGGCCACTCGATGGCATACCGCGCATTCTTCGCGCTACCGGCCGAGAATTTCCAAACCTCGACGGGCCAACACACCAACGCCGTCTACGGGTTTTTGAACATGCTGCTGGCAATGATCCGGGAACAGCAGCCCACCCACATCGCGGTGGCCTTCGACCTGGATACCCCGACCTTCCGATCAGAGCAGTACCCCGAATACAAAGCCGGACGCGACAAGACCCCCGACGAGTTCCACGGCCAAATTGACCTGATCAAACAAGTCATGGATGCCCTGAACATTCCGATTCTGGAAGTCGACGGGTACGAAGCAGACGACATTGTCGCCACCCTAGCCACTACCGCCGAGGAAGCCGGTTGGAAAGCCCGCATCGTTTCGGGTGACCGTGACACTTTCCAACTGATCAACGACAACATCACCGTGTTGTACCCGATGCGCGGAGTGTCCGAGCTGCCGCCCTTCGACGCCGCTACCATCCAGGAGCGCTACGGGGTCACTCCCGAGCAATACCCCGACCTCGCAGCGCTGGTGGGTGAATCCGCAGATAACTTGCCGGGTGTACCCGGTGTCGGTCCGGGCTTTGCGGCCCGCTGGATCAACAAATATGGGGGCCTCGACGGCATCCTGGAAAACATTGACGACATCGGCGGCAAAAAGGGCGAAGCGCTCCGCGAGAACCTTGACGGCGTCAAACGCAACCGCGAACTCAACGCCCTAGTCACCGACATGGATTTACCACTCGACCTCGACGACGCCGTTATGGTCAATCCCGACCATAACGAAGTTGCAGAACTGTTTGATGCCCTTGAGTTCAACACCATCCGCGATCGCGTCTTTTCGACGTTCGAGAAGCAGCTTGGCACCTCAGAGGAGCCACCGGCCGAAGAAGAGATGCCCGTAACCGCACTGATCGACGAGGTCGCCGATTGGGAGACCTTCGTCACCTCGGTCAACGAGCCGGTTTCGGTGTTCGCCCACATTACCCCGCCGGCCGTGATCACCCGGCGCAAAATCCCCGCCCCTGGTGACTACGGCCAAATCCAGGCTCTCGGGTTCGCGACCTCCAACGCCACCGCCGTCATTGACCTGGCCGATGCACCCGAAAAACTCGGTCAGGCCGTTGTCGCGTTTTTGTCTGATTCGGCGTATTCGAAAGTCGTGTACGACCTGAAGGCCATTCTCAAGGCGCTGGCCACGGCAGCTGATGGCTCTGCCTTACCCGCCCGCCCGGACGTCAACACGTCCATTTTGGGTGTCGAAGACGATGTGTTGTTATCGGCCTACATCCTCCAACCAGACCGCCGTGGCTACGACCTGGCCGATCTGGTGCAAACCTATCTCAACACCCGCCTCGAAACGATCGCCGACACCGACCAGCAAGGCCAGTTGGAATTAGAGGGCATCGACGATGACCACGCCAAACAACTTGCTCAATACGCTCGCAACGCCTGGATGATTCATCAGCTCAACGAGGTCATGGGCGAACAACTGCAAGAACGCGGCGCCGTTTCCCTGCTGCACGACCTTGAAATCCCGCTGTCCGTTGTACTTGCCAAAATGGAACTCACCGGCGTTGGCATTGACCGTGAGCGCCTCGATAGCCTGTTGGCCGGCTTTACCAACGAGGTCGAGAAAGCTGAGCAATCCGCCTACGCCTCGATCGGCGGACAAGAGGTTAACCTCGCATCGCCCAAACAACTGCAGACCGTCCTGTTCGAAACCCTCGACATGCCCAAAACGCGACGGACAAAAACCGGGTATTCGACCGACGCAGATTCACTCGCTGATCTGCTCGAGAAAACCGATCACCCGTTCTTACACAACCTCATGGCATACCGCGATGCGACCAAACTCCGGCAAACCGTCCAGGGGCTCCTAGACTCCATTGCCGACGACGGCCGCATTCACACCCGGTTCTCGCAAACCGCTGCAGCCACCGGACGCCTGTCGTCGTTGAACCCCAACCTGCAAAACATTCCGGTCCGGACCCCAGCGGGACGACAGATTCGAGATATCTTCGTCGCCGGAACCAACCCGCACAGCGACGAACCCACCACGCTACTCACCGCAGACTATTCGCAAATCGAAATGCGCATCATGGCCCACATGTCCGAAGACGAAGGGCTCATCCAGGCCTACCTTGATGGCGAAGATCTCCACCGGTTCGTGGGCTCACAGGTCTTTGACGTGGCGCCTGAAGATGTCACCACCTCCATGCGTGACAAAGTCAAAGCCATGTCCTACGGCTTGGCCTACGGGCTCAGCTCTTTTGGGCTGTCGAAGCAGCTACGCATTTCCGTTGACGAAGCCCGCGAACTCATGTCCAGTTACTTCGACCGCTTTGGCGCGGTGCAACGGTACCTGCGGAACGTGGTTCGCCAGGCGCGCAAAGACGGTTATACCCAGACCATGCTTGGCCGTCGTCGTTACCTACCGGACCTGCAATCCGATAACCGACAACTGCGCGAAATGGCCGAACGTGCCGCATTGAACGCTCCAATTCAAGGCTCTGCTGCCGACCTGATCAAAAAAGCGATGCTGGGAGTACAAGACCGGCTTGAACGTGATGGCCTCCACTCGCGCATGATCCTGCAGGTCCATGACGAACTCATCCTGGAAGTCGTCGACTCTGAGGTTGACGCTGCCGAACAGATCCTTGTGGAAGAGATGTCCTCGGCAGCAACGCTGAAGGTACCACTGGATGTTCAGGTTGGAAAAGGCTACTCCTGGCATGAAGCAGCGCACTAATCGAGAAGTTACTTTCTAGTAGCATTCCGAAGGTCAAAATTTCAATCTCAGCCCGGGTGGAGGATAGGCCCGCTTTCCGACAACCACGCGGGTCTGACGTTGATTTTGACAGGAAGAATACCGTAGGATATTAAACGTTGCCTATTTTGGCACGTCAATGATTATGCTGCGGCATTCTCCGCGTCATAAAACCTGTAAGTTTATCAACCATATTAATCCATATCGGAGTCCCTACTACATGACCACTACTAGCAACGCCCCGCAGGTCGCCGTAAACGACATCGGCTCAGCAGATGAATTCATGGCCGCTGTCGATGAGACCATCAAATACTTTAATGACGGCGACTTGGTGGCTGGCACCGTCGTCAAAGTCGATCGAGATGAAGTACTACTCGACATCGGCTATAAGACCGAAGGTGTCATTCCTTCACGTGAACTGTCAATCAAAAATGACGTCGATCCTGACGACGTTGTCGAGGTTGGCGATTCCGTTGAAGCTCTCGTTCTTACCAAGGAAGACAAAGAGGGTCGCCTGATCCTGTCCAAGAAGCGTGCACAGTACGAGCGCGCTTGGGGCGACATCGAAAAGATCAAGGAAGAAGACGGTGTTGTCACTGGTACCGTGATCGAAGTTGTCAAGGGTGGTCTGATTCTCGACATCGGGCTGCGTGGCTTCTTGCCAGCATCCCTGGTTGAAATGCGCCGCGTTCGTGACCTCGCGCCATACGTTGGCCAAGAACTCGAAGCCAAGATTATTGAGCTGGACAAGAACCGCAACAACGTCGTCCTGTCACGCCGTGCATGGCTCGAACAGACCCAGTCCGAAACTCGCGCCAACTTCTTGCAGGCTCTGCAGAAGGGCCAGGTTCGTACCGGTATCGTTTCGTCGATCGTCAACTTTGGTGCGTTCGTCGATCTTGGTGGCGTCGACGGCCTGGTGCACGTTTCAGAATTGTCCTGGAAGCACATCGATCACCCATCAGAGGTCGTCGAAGTTGGCGAAGAAGTCACCGTCGAGGTCCTGGATGTCGACATGGACCGCGAACGCGTCTCCCTGTCACTGAAGGCAACTCAAGAAGACCCATGGCAGATCTTCGCCCGCACTCACGCATTGGGCCAGATCGTACCGGGCAAGGTCACCAAACTTGTACCATTCGGTGCATTCGTTCGCGTCGAAGACGGCATCGAAGGCCTGGTTCACATTTCCGAACTGGCCAACCGCCACATCGACACCGCCGAGCAGGTTGTCTCCGTCAACGAGATTATCTACGTAAAGGTCATCGACATCGATCTCGACCGTCGTCGTATCTCCCTGTCGCTCAAGCAGGCAAACGAGAGCGTCGATCCAGAGGGCACCGAATTCGATCCAGCGCTGTACGGCATGACCGCAGACTACGACGAAGACGGCAACTACAAGTACCCAGAAGGCTTCGACCCCGAATCCAACGAATGGATGGAAGGTTACGAAGAAGAACGCGCCGCCTGGGAACAGCAGTACGCCGAAGCTCAGGCTCGCTGGGAAGCACACAAGGAACAGGTTGCTCGTCACCTTGCCGAAGCGCAAGAAGCCGCAACCGCAAGCCCAGTCGATACCGGTGCAGCCTCGTACTCCTCAGAGGACGAAGAAACACCTGCCGAAGACTCTGGCACCCTGGCTTCCGACGAAGCCCTTGCTGCACTGCGTGAAAAACTGACCGGAAACTAACCCGGCAGCCCGCAGGGCTCACTGCAACATAACCGTAGGCCGCTACCTGTGATGGGTAGCGGCCTACGGCGTTAAACCAATGGCGTTGATCAGTTTGCCGTGGCACGACGCCGAAACGTTCACCGGGAGTTTTACACTACGGGCTGGGCTAATCGCGCATGGCGCCGCGAGCAGCCTCAATAAACGCTTTCATCAGGTTATAGTCTTTGACACCCGGAGCAGACTCGACCCCAGAGGAGACATCGACGCCGTCAGGCTGATGCGTGGCGACGACCTCGGCAACATTATCTGGCCGCAAACCGCCGGCGAGCACGAACCGCGCATCGACGTCCTGCACCCACTCGGGGATTTCAACAAACGTGCCGGTCCCATGCGAGGCGTCGAAGAACCAGTAGTCCAATCCGACCGTGGATTGCGGGGGAGTGGCCGAGGCCAAGGCCAGGGAAGGCACATCGGCGTGCTCGTACAGCTGGACCGTATCGACTGCGTCTTGCAACGGCGCGACCTGGTCCAGCGTCATGCCCACCGCAAACGTCTTGATCTTTCCGTCAGCCGCAGCGATGAGTTTTTTGGCCGTCGGGACGTCCACCAGCCGGGTCGACTGCGGTACCTGCATAAGGCCCACGGCATCATAGCCCAGGTCGATGGCCCACTGCAGCTGTTCAACGGTAGTGATCCCGCAGACTTTGACGAAAAGGTCAGCCAATGGTGTCGTCCTTCTGTGATTGTGTGACGATGAAACGTCGATCGCGTGCTAACTGCCAGGTCGGCCCGACCCGATCCTCAAGCTGAGGACGGTAGTGCCGAGCGGCATTGAATACCGTCCACAGTACACCACCGGGTTTAAGTGTTCGGGCGGCTTCCTCGAAGAGATAAAACGCCACGTCACTCGTCAGTTCGGTTCCCCGGTGAAATGGCGGATTCAACACGACGGCATCCACCGAAGCATCTGCCAGCTGCTCGAGTCCAGACTGGTGTAGCACCTCAATGTCGTCGAGATCGTTGGCGGCCAACGTGGCAGTCGTGGAGGCAACGGCAGAGGCCGAATCATCCGTAGCAATAATATT
>Ga0209487_1000360_pt1 | contig 41637 bp, 32 predicted proteins | sample Poulit2012_FD_187524 | JGI IMG/M metagenome (GOLD analysis project Ga0209487, IMG submission 187524) | Agricultural soil microbial communities from Georgia to study Nitrogen management - Poultry litter 2012 (SPAdes) (version 2) | ecosystem: Environmental > Terrestrial > Soil > Agricultural land... | reverse complement strand
TGTTGCTAGACAAGCCTTTAGCGTTGTCGCCCAGCAAAGCACTTAACGCTTCTTGGTAATCGCCCGTGGAAACACCCTTGAGATAAAGCCAGGGTAACAGCTCCTCCAAGCTGCGGGCACGCTTCAGATAAGGCGGCAAAATACGGCTGTTAAACTTAATCTTTTTGCCGCTTCTATCGCGCACTTTAGGCACCTTAACGGTGACATCACCGATGCCCGTTTGAACGCTGCGTTCAGGCAAATAACCGTTGCGCACCAAGGCTTTGCGTCCGTCTGGCAAACGTCGGTTGCTGTTCTCTTCAAGCAACACAGCCAGCTCGGCCTCTACGGCTTGAGCAATTAACTGCCGTGCACCGTTACGCAAAAGAACAGTTAGTACATCTGTGTTGGAATCATCTAGTTGTGAAAGAGCATTTGAGGTAGTATTCGTATTCATGGCGTATCCAGACTCCAGTCTTATGTTGATCATTTCTTGCAGGAAACAATCAACAGGATACGCCATTCTTTTGTCTACCTCATACACCAGAAATGACTATATCTCCAGGACTCTTTCTGTTGCACAGAAATGAAACTCTACATACAAAATTGATTTAAAAAACACCAACATTGATTTGCTGCCTCTATAAAAATAGTTCAACATTTCAACACTAAATCAAAGCACCAGCAGATAAACAAATGAGAGGCAGCGATTGGGCGATATTATTTTTTATATAGGGTTTGGAATATTCATTATCGGCGGAATCGGCCTTCTAGTTTCAGCCTTTAAAACGCATATTCTTTGGGGGCTTGCTGTGTTTTTTATCGCACCGGCATCGCTCCTTTATCTTGTTATTCATTGGCAAGATGCAAAGAGCCCATTTAAACTACAAGTTTTTGGCATCTTAATTATTGGAATAACAGCTTATTTGAACGGCTGGCTATAGCGGGAAAATCACTTATGAAGGGCAAAATCACCCAATGGAAAGACGATAAAGGTTTCGGATTCATACAACCCGATAATGGAACTGAAAAACTCTTTTTTCATATATCTAGCGTCAAAACCAACGCTCGCAGACCCCAGTTAGGCGACCGAGTCCTCTATGAAATAACCCGTGATTCGCAACAAAGACTAAGAGCGAAGGACATTGTTATCGAAAGCGTCAAAACAAGTTCGAGCGCCTATTCTAACCCTTCTAAAAAACATCCAGCCAGGGTCGAACCTCCTAAAAAAACCCTACTGGATTACTTTTTAATTCTAGTAACCCTCGTATCTATTTTTGCTACTGGCTCTGAGTTTTACCGTACTAATGAACTAGGAACAAGCTGGCCTTATCTGATTCCCGCCATTATTGCTTATCTCATAATAAGCCGCCCCAAAAAGCCAAAAGACAAATATTTCCAGTGCTCACGATGCCGTAAAACAGCAAATTATGACGCACGAACAATCCAAGCTTGGAATAATGGTTTCACAAAGTTGTACTGCAGAGCCTGTCACCATCAATGGCTCAAAGATAACCCAAAGCCGCAGCAAAATATGGCACGCAGCCAGACCCAAGGTTGCCTCTCCATGACTGCCTTCATAATAATTTTGCCTACTTTAGGTGCCTTGGGTTTATATCAATGGCTCATATAACTAAGTAGTCCCACCTAAAAAAATAGCCCCTTAATAAAAGTAGAAGTGCTCTCGGCGGCTTACAGCTGAGAGTTCATGGGTAAAGCTCTTCATATAAATGCAAACTCAAGCAGCACGACACAATATGTCGCCACCTCACAATAACCTAAGGATTCCGTAACGGTTAAAGAGTAAGGGGCGGCCATGGCTATCCAATTAGAATTCTTAAATTTCATCGTGCCTATCCACATTATTAAGAAAAAGTACCCTGGCGGTTGGGAGCAATGTCTCAAGGATTACGAATATGAACTCGGGCGCTCGGCGTGGCACGATGATGAGTTATTTAGGCTAGGCGCCATGAATCCCATGGATATGGGTTTTATCGTAGAGCACTGGCAGTCCCTTGGTTTTCGCACCCACACAAGCACGGGTAGCAAGGCTCGATGGAAGGAAGTTTGTATCGTGCAGGCAGGCTTTGGCCCCACCTTACCCTGTGGATGGATTGAGGTGGCGGAGGATTTTGCTTGGTTTAAAGAAACCAATAGCGCTAATCTTAGTTACGTATAAAACAAAATATATATTTGACCATCAAGAAATTAAATCTTAAATTTTTCGATCACTGTTAGCGCTATTAACCATAAATTTACAGATATTATTCAAGCTATAAAAAAGAAAGAAAATGATTTAACTTATGAAGTTAAAAATTAACATTTGGGAAGTTAAAGGCTTAAGGCTATGAGTGTTCAGGTGGCAGTGTGTACAGCGGCTCAGTTGTTTTCTGAGTCGCTGTGGCACGAACTAAACTCCGCTAGTAGCATAATTACTAACACAGGCGCACAGCTAGCAGGGCGTCTTCATATTCCAGAATATCAGCGCCCTTACCGTTGGAGCAGTGAGCAGATTAGCGCTTTGCTTAATGATATTCGTCAGCACAGTGAGCGTCTTAAGCAAACTAAAAATCACGATCTAAGCTACTATTTAGGTAGTTTGATTCTGCATCAAAATGAGGGGCGGCTAAATATTATTGACGGCCAGCAGCGTGTAACGACCTTAGCTTTATTAACAAGCTTGCTGCACCCTGAAAATAATAGCTTTGCTGCGGTGCAGGAAGGCTTATCTTTTGAGCATGAAATCAGCCAACAACAAATACTTAAAAACTTAAATTGGTTGCGTTCTTTCTTTAGAAACTCAGCTGAAAACTGGCGAGATCATGTTGATCTTAACAAACTGCAATTTAGCTTGGTGATCACTCAATCAGAAGACGATGCCTATCGTTTTTTTGAAACTCAAAACACAGGCGGCAGGCGTCTGTCAGGTCCTGACATTATTAAAGCTCACCACTTACGAGCAATTAAAGATTTATATTTCCAAAAACACTTTGCTTTGCACTGGGAAAGCTTGGGGAGGCTCGATGATGTTGTTGGAAGCCTGCTTAGGGGGCGCTACTGGCAACAGATCAATATGCGTGAACTGCCCTCCCATAGACAAGCAAATGCAATGCGCAGCTGTGTTGTTGCTGAACTAGCAGAGGATACAGGCGCTTATAGTGAAGACGTTGCCTATGGGCGTAACCGCATCACTACAGGCTTGGCAGGCGAGGTGAGCCAGCACTTCGCACAGCAAGGTTATGATGTACGTCAGCCTCTTAATGCAGGGGTAAATACCATTCGCTATTTAGCTTATTTCCAAGAGTTAGATCAACGTTATTGGGAGAAGCTACATTTACCGCATTTAGCGGAGTATCAGCGCTTTATTGAGTGGCTTAAGGGGCTAAAAGGCTGTGGCTATTTAGCGGATTTATATAGAGCATGTTTGCTGATTTATATCAGCCAGTTTGGTGAAGATCGGCTAGAAACCGCTGCTAAGAAACTTTTCCGTGTGGTGTATTCGCGTCGTCTTAGTAACCAAAAGGCGGTAAGAGAAAACTCTATTCCTGCTTTTATTCGTGAAAGCCCTGTATTGGATTGGATCGCCCTTAGCTATACGCCAGAGCAGTGTTTTGATCGGTTAGATAATTTTGAGCTAGAAGTGAACGAAAGCAACATTAAAGATAACAGCGTTAAAAGAAGGTTTCTTTTGGCTTCATGCGATTTTTTCAAGCTCGATTTAAAGGACTCACTCAAACAAAATTCATTGGAACCAAATGAGATAGCTGCTCACTTTAAAGAAGAACTAGATTTTGCGATAAGGGCTTTGAAATGAGTACGGTTAATCAAGTTACTACGGAGCTTCTTACTCTTAGTGAAGTTAAAAATAGAAACTTAGCTTTCTTAATTCCTAGCTATCAACGCCCTTATGTGTGGAGTGAGGACGATGTTAAGACACTATTCACTGATATAGGAAACGCCTGTGAGCACGGAGAAAAGCAGTATTTTATTGGTAATGCTCTTTCTGCTGCACGACATAACGAGAGGCACCAAGTGTACGAGCTGATAGATGGTCAGCAGCGTATCACTAGCTTAATGCTAATTTCTATCGCGTTTAAAGCAGCTGGGGTTGATAGCCCCTTGTTTGATGTGGCGTTGCTAAATAATGAGTCACGTTTGGGCTTTGAAATCCGTGATTCGGTGAAAAACTTATTGGGCAGTTATGCTGGCTTAGACGCTAAATATGCGACCCGGCCAAGCGAATACGAAGTAGAAAATGACCCTTACTTAAAGCCTTTAGCCGATAATCTCCATGTTCTTAAACAACAAGTGGATAGATTAGATTCGAACAAAAAACGTAAGCTTGCTGACTATATTTTTAACCAAGTTAAGTGGGTAAATAATATTGTTCCTGTGGAAATGGATCTTAACCGCATGTTTCACAGCATGAATACTGCGGGCATACAGCTGCAACCTGTGGATTTGTTAAAGGCAAAGCTACTAAAGCAAATAACCACAGAGAAACGTTTGTATAGCACTATATGGCAGGTGTGTGAGCATCAAGAAAATTATTTTGAGCGCAATGTGCGTGCTTCATTTGACGCAGACTGGAACGCAATAACGTATGCAGATTTAAGTTGCTACAGTTCTAAGTTAATAATAAAAAAAGAAAATGATCATCTTGATAAGGATTTTAAAGCTGCAGGAAAAACCTTGTCACAGCTGCTAATAGAAAATACTGAGACTAAGTTATCAGAGCAAAAATCTAAGACAATAGAGCACGAAGAAAACTCTGATAAGACAGCTGTTTATTGCCGTTCTATTATTAGTTTTGAATTGTTACTCATACATACGCTGCGTATTTTTAATGCGCAACAAGGCTGGCAAGATCTTGAACCGCGTATCCGAAGCGGTAATTTGCTAGCCTGTTTTGAGCTTCTGCTAAAAGAAGACGAAGTTACGATAAAGGCATTTTTCAAATTGTTATGGCAGGTGCGTTACCAATTTGATACGTGGGTGATGAAATGGGTGGAGTACGACGATGATCAAGGTGAGCAGCTAAGGCTTACTTACTTGAGTCGTTCGATGTCGAGTGGAGCCTATTACATAAACCGCTCGCCCAAAAGCTTGGGGGAGTTAGTCCAGCTACAAGCTGTACGTTACTTCACTGGTGAGCGCTCAGCGCAATATTGGCTATCGGCTTTATTAGCTCGCTTGGTTAGAAAAAACCTGCTGTTAGGAAGTGATAGCGAGTCAAAAGTGTTAGCGTGGCTGGAAGAGATAGATAATCAACTATCCCTCACCACAGAAACGCAGAAAGAAGCGAGCTATAAAATAGTTTCAGGTGCAGCTCCTTCTATGCAAAGCTGGCAGGAAAAAGAAAGCTATTTTTCAGAAAGCAGAGGAACGAGTTTCGAGCATTATTGGTTCCAAAAGTTGGAATATTTGCTTTGGAAACAGCGAGATAAAAACGACGAAAAAGCTTCTAAGTACCGCATTACTTCAAAGAACTCGGTAGAGCACGTGCACCCACGTAATGAAGAGCGCGGTATAGAACTTGAAAAAGAAGCATTAGATGCCTTCGGCAATCTTGTTTTACTAAGCCCGGGGGAAAACTCTTCTTACAGTAATCAAACGATTGGTAAGAAAGAGGCTGATTTTAAAGATAAGCCGCGATATGACTCGTTAAAGCTAAAAGAGTTGTTTGCTTTATACGAAGAAAAACGACGAGGATGGATCTCACAGGATGTAAGAGATCGTCACTCAAAACTAATTTCTCAGCACCAGCAACAAATGATTACAGTACTACGTAGGCATTACTCACTAGGGGAAGCACAAGTAATTAACCAAGATCAAAACCTTTCTTAAAGAATTTATGGTTAGTTCACTTATAAAAACATGGATAAACACATATTAAAACTCGCGGATAGACTTCACAACATAGGCAGATTGGAAAAGGCTATTAGCCTTCTAGAAAGTTATTTAGCTACTTTCCCAAAGGATTTATCCGTTGCAGAATTGCTTAACCGTTTTCATCAAGAGCAGAGCCCACATAAAAAAGCAACAGAACGGCCTTTAGAAAATCAAGCTAGCACTTTACCAAAAGTAGGTTTAGAAAACCTTGCTTTGTACGGCACAGCACGCGAGCCTGAAGAAGATTTATATATCCCTGTTTTCGAAGAAACCTCTTTTGCGCAGCAGCAGAAACTAAATCTTCCAGAAGCTTCATCTAGCAAGCTCGAGAGCATCGACTCTCCACAACCAGACCATTATGTAGAACCTGTTGAGCCACAACCAATATCAATTAAGGATATATGGCCTGATGACTACGAGGACTTTGACGATCTGGATGACAATAAAGATTTTGATATTGATGAAGATCCTACGTCTACAGATTTAAAAGAAGAAAATACTGAGCCCGATGAAAATGAAGAGCAAGCTGAAGACTATAAGGCCGATTTATATCCTGAAATTCCTGACTGGGTAGGGACAAGCTATTTAGATGCTTTTGACGAAGACGAACCAGGCTTGGACGAACCTCTTACCCTCGAAGCTGAACAACGTGCAATCCAAGAAGCTACAAAAATTGCGAATAACGTAGGTTGGGGACACTCCGAACTACCAATTTTAAAGGAAATCTTAGCCCATCATAAACTGCATGGGAAAACAAAAAAGGCTTTAATAAAATTAATACTAGAGCAAAACGCTAGCGCTGAAGAATTAGCCATCCTCCACGAATTGCGTATGTATTGGATGAGTAGCGGTTATAACAGAATAAGCGGACACACAGAGTCACGAGAAGGTTGGGCAAGTTTGCCATGGTTTGAAGGCCTCGAGCTTTTGCGTGGATTAAAGGCCGGCTGTGCAGAAGAGGTCATGATGTTTGTCGATGACTGTTTTGAAGATTGGAACAATGATACAGGCCTATTAGTAGAGTTCCCGGTTTTTGCTTTGTACTTACTACGTATTATTGATATCTATAGCTCTCCCACCTTCAAAAAAGGGTACATTCCATCTCTTTACTTCGACCACCAGCTATTCTTGATGCTAGATGACAACAGATTTAGCGAGTGGCACAGAAATGGAACTTCATTCCCGCCAGAACTTCAGCTCAGAAACTTAATGGAAAATGAGGACTTTTACCCATGATTCCTGTTTTAGGTGCATTAATTCAATTTAAAGAAAACAAAAAGAGGTATGGTGCGGTAAGAGGTTCACTAGGCGCAAATTCCCAACAAGTAAAAGTTTATTGTTTCAATAATCAAAAAGAAATAACCGTCAATATAGACAAACTCCGCAGCGGCTTTAGAGTGGGCATGAATGTACTCCATTCAGATAGGCGTTTGCGTAGGGCGTCTATAGAGTGGGGCATTATTCAAGCTATAAGAGAAACCGCAGGCCATGAGCTTTTGCTGGTAGAGTTTCCGACTCTTAACAAGCGTGTTTGGCTTCCTTGGCAAAAATTAAGCTATGTAGAATCCGTTAGTGACCGATACAAGCTCTCTCGGTTTGAAGTTGGAAAGGATATAGCTGAACGACAACGTCTTAGAACGCTAGCATGGGCTATCCAACTCTGGAACGAAAACACAGGCGCACTCTCAACATTTGATATTGATCCGCTACCGCATCAAATCCATTTAGTACACCATATTTTGGCTTCCGGGCAATTTAACTGGCTTATTGCTGATGATGTGGGTTTGGGTAAAACAATTGAAGTGGGCTTGTTATTAGCAGCCTTGCGCCACCGTGATCAAGCTAGACGAGTTTTGTTAATCACACCAGCTGGCTTAACGCGTCAGTGGCAAGAGGAAATGTCGGGCCGTTTTGGAATTGATGATTTTCGTATTTATGGTGACGATTTTAATATAAATGAGGCTCGTCATTGGTCTATGTACCCATATGTTATTGGTTCAATCGACCGCTTTAAAAGCGAAAATCATACGGACATGCTACTTCAAGCAGAGCATTGGGATCTTGTGATTGTTGATGAGGCCCACCGACTTACCCGTCGACAATACGGCAATAAGTTTGATGCAAGCCAGCGTTATTCGTTGCTTCGAAAATTAAGACAACGCACTGAGCATGTTCTCCTTCTTACGGCTACTCCTCACCAAGGTAAAGAGGATAGTTTTGTTGGATTACTAGAATTACTTAGGCCTGAGCGTAAAAATGAACTCTTATCTTTAAGTCTCAATCCTGAAATTATCAGTGAGATGGTGTTCCGTAACAATAAAGCGGATGTGACCGATTTAGATGGTAATTTTATTTTTAAGGGCAAGGTAGTTAGGCAGATAGCTGTACCAACAACGTTAGCTGCTCAGGATTTTGATTTTAAGTTAAAACAATATCTCCAAGAGGGATATGACGCAGAGTCACGTGCGGAAGGTAATACAGCGAAAGCTATTGGCTTTGTAATGATGGTTTATCGCAAGCTTGCTGCATCTAGTATTGCTGCAATTCATAGTGCTTTAGTTTGCCGCTATAAGCGTTTGCTAGGCGAGCAAACTGAGATCAACAGGGTTGATGCAGAGGATGAACGCTATGAAGGTGAGCAAGAAGAATTGCGATTAGCAGAAAAAGAGTCTGTAACCCCTTTCTTTGACCATGAAAAAGAAATGCTGGCTGAACTGATTGAGCTTGCCAAGGAAATAAAAAAAGACGATCTCAAGCTTCAATCCTTTCTGGATCAGATAGTTGAACAGGTGTTGGCGCAAAATAAGAATGAAAAACTATTAATTTTTACTGAGTATAGAAAAACCTTGAAATGGATTTACGATGCACTAACTCTACGTTTTGGGGAGAACAGCGTTGGAACTATCCATGGCGGCATGTCAGTAAAGGAAAGACGTAGTGTAATCAGTGACTTTGATAAAGAAGATGGCATTCAATTTATTGTTTCTACAGAAGCTGGTGGCGAAGGTATTAACTTGCAGAAACATTGCCACATCATGGTGAACTATGATCTGCCATGGAACCCTATGAGGTTAGTGCAGCGTGTTGGTCGCTTATATCGCTATGGACAGGAAAAAACCGTAGTTGTCTTTAACTTACGCCAAGAAGATAGCGCGGACGATCGTATTTTAAGTATTTTGTACGAACGTTTAGAGCAAGTGGCTAAAGATATGGCACCTGTGCAGCATGAGCAAGAAGAGGCAATGAAAGAAGATATTTTGGGTGGTCTATCCAGTTTGATAGATATTGAAAGCATCCTTCTAGAATCTTCTACCTCGACAATCTCGCGTACCCAAGAACGAATCAATGAAGCGATTGATATAGCGCGTAATGCGGCTCGTAAGCAAAATGATATTTTTCAGTTTGCATCAGGTTTTAACCCAAATGAAGTTGGTGATGAAATCTCAATTAGCCAAGATCACTTAAAATCGTTTGTAGAAGGCATGGCAGCTTTGCTAGATATCGAAATTCTTGAGGAGACGCATAAAGGTTTGGTGTGGCAATTGCGCTTGCCAGAAGAACTTAAAGATGAATTGGGAGTTTCACGTGCTCGTTGGGGAGTTACATTTGACAGGTTTATCGCTGCTCAGCGTGAGGACTTGTTGCCAATTAACTTAGATAGCTGGTTTTTCAAATATTTAATTAAAGAAGCTACGAGCTATTCATTTGGTGGCGTCACTGCTTTGACAAGCCAACCTGAAAGCGAGGCGGTACTAGCGGCGGTTGCCCGTTGGCAAAACGATAAAGGAAAGAGGATGCGACAAGAACTAGCCGTCGTTGCTGTTGACGGAGACAGAGCCGAAACGAACCCTAGTTGGTTGAGTGATTGGTTGCTTCGAAAGCAACCGAGCGTTAGTGGAGATGCCCCGCTTAAAGAAAGCGCTGTGCAAGCATGGAATGCTGCCAATTTTGCTGTAGAAGAGTTGCTAAGCAAGCGCTGCAGCAATGCACTTTTACCGGAAGAGCCGCAGTGGGTGTCTGGTAATTGGAACGCCTGACACAACAGGAAACCCTAAACCTACAAACACCTAAAACACCTAAAACACCTAAAACACCTAAAACACCTAAAACACCTAAAACACTATAGTGCATAAACTCAGCCTCTCTAGAATGGTGAATAGATAAGTATTTAAAGCAAAAAAGATAAAATAGTTTACCCCGTTTGCTATAGTTAGGCTTCGTTTCACCCCAAACCCACCAGCTGTATTCAAATTATGGAATATTATAATAACAACGCCCAAGCCTTTGCTGATGCAACATTGCACATTGATATGAGCGCATTATACGCTCCCTTTTTACAGCATTTGCCGCCCAAACCACGAGTGCTAGATGCAGGCTGCGGTGCTGGGCGCGATGCTAATGCTTTTACGCAAATGGGTTTTACCGTGGAAGCGTTTGACGCTAGTGAAGCGTTAGTCCATATCGCAAAACAACAAGGTGAGTTTATCGTTGAGCGTAATACGTTTCTTGGTTTCACTCGCCCTTACACCTTCGATGGCATTTGGGCATGCGCATCTTTATTGCATGTGCCTGCAACAGAGTTACCAAACACTTTAAAACACCTGGCCAGTTTGCTCGCCAACACTGGCGTTTTTTATGTGTCCTTTAAATACGGCACTGACGATACCGAAAGGGATGGCCGCCACTTCACCAACTGTGATGAAACACGCCTTGCTGCACTGCTAGAAAATACTGGCTTACACGTGGCTGAAATCTGGCGAACTCATGATAAAAGACCAAACCGAGACAAGGAGCTATGGCTAAACGCTTTGCTAAGGAAAAACCATGTTTAGCCTACAACCGAACCTTGTAACAGGCACACAGCAAGACCCGCTGCTTCCCAAGTTGCTAAAGGCCATTCGCAATGTAAGCCACACTAACGGTTACATCGAAATCGCAGTGTCTTTTGTACAGCCCTCGGGAATCAACCTGCTGTTCGATGACCTCAAAGAAGCCCTAGACCGCGGCGCCACCTTGCGGCTACTCACGTCTGATTATTTAAATATCACTCACCCACAAGCGCTCAGACGCTTATTATTGCTCAGCCAGCGCGGGGCTGAGGTGAAAATATTTGAGTGCAAGAACAATACCAGTTTCCACCTCAAAACCTATATTTTCACCCAATGTGCCGAACAGGGCATCGAAGCGGGCAGCGCTTTTATTGGCTCCAACAACATCAGCAAGGCCGCACTCACCCATGCTCACGAATGGGCTTGGCGCCATGATTGGGAAGCGCCATTGAACTCACCTGCCGCACAGCAATTTCAAATAGTGCGCCAAGCGTTTAAGGAACTATTTCACCTGCCCGAAACGCACACGCTTACCAACGAATGGCTTAAAGCCTACCAACAACGCTACAGCGAAAAGTTGCCGGCATTAAGCAATGTGGTGGATTTAACAGGAGAAACCCTAGAACCACCCACGCCTTACCCCGTGCAAATGGATGCCTTAGAGCAACTTAATATCACCCGCTACGAAGGCTTTAAACGGGGCTTAATTGTGTTGGCCACTGGCATGGGTAAAACCTTTCTCGCTGCGTTTGATGCCAAACAAATGCAAGCTCAAAGGGTACTGTTTGTCGCTCACCGCGAAGAAATACTGCTACAAGCACAAAGTGCCTTTAATACGGTGCTACCTGAAAAGAGTTCTGGACTATTCAAAGCCGATAGAAAAGATATTGATGCGGATTTCTTATTTGCTTCGGTGCAAAGCCTCCGCACCGAGGAAGCGCTAGAAACGTTTCATCCCGAGCATTTTGATTACGTGGTGGTAGATGAATTTCACCACGCTAGCGCTCCGAGTTATCGAGCTTTACTGAGCTACTTCAAACCCAAGTTTATGCTGGGACTAACAGCCACCCCCGAGCGCACAGACCAAGCGGATATTCTTTCCCTGTGCGACAACAACCTCGTGTTTGAACGCAATTTAGTACACGGCATTAATGACGACATCTTAGTACCCATTACTTATCACGGTATTTTAGACGAATACGTGAATTACCAAGAAATCCCTTGGCGCAGTGGTCGTTTCAACCCCCACGATTTGGAAAATGCTTTTGCCACCCGCAAGCGCGCTGAACATATTTACGCTCACTGGTCCCAACAAAAACAAACTCGCACCATGGGGTTTTGTATCTCAAAAAAACACGCGGATTTCATGGCGGAGTATTTCCGTAGCAAAGGCGTACGCGCTGCAGCTGTATATTCCAACTCAACGCTAGGCCGCCAAGAAGCCTTAACCCAACTCGAAAATCAACAACTCGATGTGCTGTTCAGCGTAGATTTATTTAATGAAGGAACCGATATTCCGTCCCTCGATACCCTGCTGATGATACGCCCCACGGAATCTAAAATTATTTTCCTGCAACAACTTGGCCGCGGCTTGCGCCGCAATGAAAAGACCAATAAAAAAGCAGTGGTGGTGTTGGATTTTTTAGGAAATCACCAGTCGTTTCTTAATAACCCAGCCGCTCTCTTAGGCTACAAGGATTCGCGCAAGGCACTCGATGAAGTTTTAAAAAATAAAGGCAAACCAGAACTAACTCCTGGCTGTTACATTAATTTTGATGTGCAATTACTCGATTTTTGGCAGCAGCTCAAACGACGCATCGGTGCTAGCGCTCAAGAGGATTACGAACAACTCTCCATAAAACTTGGCCATAGACCCACCGCCACGGAGTTTTTTCACGCGGGCTATTCTTTAGCGAAAGTGCGTAAGCAACACGGCAGCTGGTTACAGCTGGTAGCCGAGCAAGAAAACCATAGTGAATACCAAGCGTTACTGGCTTCTCACGGCGAGTTCTTTCTTGATGCGGTGGAAACCACGCGGCTCACCAAAAGCTTTAAACCCTACTTGTACCAAGCCTTGGTGGAGCTGGGTGGCGCTGGGCAGGCAGTGCCAATAGAAGCCTTGGCTGCGCGCTCACGGGAGCTCATGGAGCGCCGCCCTGACTTTTTAAGGGCTGAACTCCCTCTATCTGTGCGCAATGTAGACGGCAACAGCACTGCTTGGGTTCGCTACTGGCGCAAAAACCCTATTCATCATTCCTGCCAACAAGATAAACGTAGCTCTCAAGCATGGTTTGTTGAAGAAAATGGCCACTTTAGACTCAATTTTACCGTGGAAAAATCACTGCAAACTGCCTTTGAAACCTACTTCTTAGAGCTCATTGACCTCAGGCTTGCCGAATATTCCTCGCGCCCCAGCATTGCGGAAAAGATGGTGGCAGAGGGTGGGTATACATCGGAAGATTAACCTAGCATATCTAACTTTTTGCGAGCTATTTTATCAACGAAGACTCAGGGATAAGCTCCTTTACACAAACAACAACCCCATTCGTATCAATTAAGCGCACTACTTCTCCTCTAGAAACCCTATTCTGCCGACTACATCTTCATCTTTTTAACCTCAAAGTTCAGACCTCAATTTGCTTCAATAGTCTTTGCTAAGTAAATCAAACCACTACTTTGTAGTAGGCCGAAACCACCACTACATAGTAGGATATACGCAAGGCGTAACATGTATACAATTTGCGAAACCACTATCTTTAATAAGTATTATTCTGATTACTGGATAGAGGAAGAGTACGATGAATTTAAGATATTTATCGCTTCAAATCCCCAAGCAGACGTCGTTGAACCGCAAACACATGGCTTACGAAAAATTCGTTGGAGAAGCAAAAAATCCGGCAAAAGAAGTGGCGTCCGAGTTATTTACTATAATCGACTCAATAATGGAGAAATATGGCTGCTGACCATCTATGGCAAAGGGACAACCGAAAAGATAAACAAAAAACCTTACGAATACTCGTGGAGACACTCAATGAGTCACTCAAAAAACATTGAAGAGCGCGATGCACAACGCAATATCGGCGAAGAGCTACTTCAAGGCATTGATGAAATGCTTGCAGCTTCACCAACCAAAACCCACATCATCACCCAAACCGACGTGGCCTTAGCGCGACAAAAAGCAGCGTTAACCCAAAAGCAATTTGCACAGGTGTTAGGTGTTTCTGTGCGCACGCTTGAAAGCTGGGAGCAAGGTGCGCGCAAGCCTTCAAAAGCAGCGCAATCACTCATTAAATTATTTATTAAGGACCCAGAGTTTGTGAAGGAAGCCTTGCTATAAATCAGGCTTTTACAATTCGAGAGGCACTGCGTCACAAATTAAGCTGGACACATTACCGCACCTTATTAAGGGTCGAAAACCCCGCTGCCCGACAATGGTATATGGAAGAAGCCATCCGCCAGAACTGGAGCACCCGTGCATTAGATAGGCAAATCAGTAAACTGTATTACGAACGCTTACTCGCTAGCCAAGACAAAACCCTCGTAAAAACTGAAGCTTGGCAAACTTAAGCACCAAAACCTTGGCCAGATGGATACCTATGTGCGTTTGTACGACGCTGAGCACAAAGGCAAAGACGACAATCCCACTATTGGCTTGGTCTTATGCAGCGAAAAAAGCGAAGCGGTGGCTAAGTACTCTGTTCTCGCTGATAAAAAACAGTTATTTGCTGCCAAATATTTACCTTACTTACCCAGCGAGGAAGAGCTAAGCCAAGCGTTGAAGCATCAGCATGAAAAAGCTATAGCTCAAGTAAAAGAGCAATTATCCCACTACGAAACTAAACTAAAACAGCTTTCAGCCCACCGTCTCCGCCACGTCCCCATTATCAAACATTAAAGTTTTTCAGCCCAACAAATAACACTCGCACTGCTAGCGCTTACCTTGCAGCAATCCCGTAAACTACGCTCTTTGCTGTAAGCTTTTAAAGGGATAAACCGTGCTAGCCCTTATTTTAGCGATTCTCTTTATTGCTACTTTTATCCGCTCAGCCTTTGGGTTTGGCGAAGCGCTAATAGCTGTGCCATTGCTGGCACTTATCATGCCAGTGGAAATCGCTGCTCCCATCGCCGTGCTTGCATCCATCACTGTCTCCGCTGTGGCCATGATGCAGGATTGGCGTCAGGTTCATTTTCGCAGCGCTTGGATGCTGTTTATTTCCACATGCTTTGGTATTCCCATTGGGCTCTGGATGCTCACTAATGTCACCGAAGGCGTGGTAAAGCTTACTCAATCACCAGCTCACCCGTCTCCGGCAAGCTCGACAATAACTCCACACCCACAAGCTTAGAGGGCGTATAAGTGCCACCTTTAGTCTCATTAGTAAGTAAGTGCTCAGTTACTGCCAATGACCCAGTAATAGTGAGGCTATAACCATTAGCGGTACGCACACGTGCGGTTTTTACGTCGCCCTTTGCGTTGCGCACTTCGCCCCACACATAGGAGGGCATCTTGGCGCGGGTGGCTTCATCGGGGCCTTTCACTGTTTTGCCGATGCGCTTCTTGATGAGATTCTGCACCCACTGAAAGCGCAGTGCTGGCCGTATTAAATTGGCTCGTTTCGCGCTTTTAATCATGCGCGGGGAACCGGGGATAAACACTTCGATATTGCCGATGCCGGTGCTGTAATAGGCAGTGGATACATCGCCCCACGGAATCGTCATGGCGGGTTTTTCGCCATCGCCAAAATCAATCTGGCGTACATGGTAGGCGAGGGGCACAGTGATAATGTTGCCATCACGACGTACTTTGCCGCCTTGCGCCAAACCTTCCACAGAGGTTTTGGCAGTACCCGGCGAAAAGCCTGAGCGGGAATCAAAACCAAGAGCCAAGTGAGTGGCATCTGGAAGGGCGGCTTTTAATGCAGACGCCACACAATCCGTAGGAATCACGTCAAAACCAACACCTGGGCACAACACTATGCCGGCTTCTTTTGCTTGCTCACTGAGTTGCTGCGACAGCTCAAACACAGCAATTTCACCGGTGATATCCAAATAGTGGGTTTTAGTGTCGATACAAGCGCGCATCATGGGTTCAGCGGTGGCAGAAAAAGGGCCGGCGCAATTTAGCACTAAAGCTATATCTGTTAGCTGTTGCTTAACCGCTGCTGCTTCGTCTAGAGAAAAAGCCACGGCTTTAAGGCCCAGCTCCCGTGCTAAGGGCTGGATTTTATTGAGGCTTCGTCCTGCAAGGACAGGCTGATAACCGCGCTTAACCGCCTCGCGGGCGATGAGTTCGCCAGTGTAACCATTGGCACCGTAAATCATCCAGGTGTGTTGATTAATGTTCATGTGGTGCTCCTTTTTGTTATGGGTATTGGGCTTACCCGTGGTTTAGTCTCACGGGCAAGCCCGTTCGTACAAAGGATAAAAGCCTGTTCGCACAAAGGAGGCAGACCTATTCGTACAAACTAGGCTGACAACTCAAGCAGCAACTTATTAATACGACGCACATAGGCCGCCGCATCTTTCAAGCTTTCGCCGCCGGCAAGGCGCGCTTGCTCATAAATCACCTGCACCAAATCTTCCACACGATCTTCCGCCTGCTCTTCCTGTAAGCGCTCCACCAAGGGATGCTCTGGATTAATTTCTAGTGTGGGCTTGCTATCAGGCACTTGCTGGCCAGAGGCTTCAAGAATCTGGCGCATCTGAATACCCAAATCAAACTCACCCACCACCAAGCACGCTGGTGAATCCGTTAAACGATGGGTGGTACGCACTTCTGCCACATCATCTTTGAGCAACTCTTGAATGCGCTTGGTTAAAGGAGCCAGCTTTTCATCAGCGGCTTTTTGCGCTTCTTTATCGGCTTCATCTTCTAGCTCACCTAAATCGAGCTGACCTTTTGAAACATCCTGCAGCTTTTTACCGTCCACTTCCTGTAAATGGCTCATGGCCCACTCATCCACACGGTCGCTCAGCAACAATACTTCAATGCCTTTTTTGCGGAACACTTCTAAATGTGGGCTACCCAACGCATTTTGATGGCTATCAGACACCAAGTAATAAATGGCTTCTTGGCCCTCCTTCATGCGCTCAATGTAATCGGCAAAGCTAACATTTTGCGTGGCTTCATCGGTGTGAGTACTGGCAAAGCGGAATAACTTGGCAATTTTTTCCCGATTCGCAAAGTCTTCAGCGGGACCTTCTTTTAAGACGCTACCAAAAGCATCCCAAAAGGTTTGATACTTCTCTTTATCCTTACTGAGCTTATCGAGCATGGATAAAACACGTTTAGTCAGCGCTGTTTTCAGCGATGTCACCGTGCGATTGCTTTGCAAGATCTCTCGTGAAACGTTGAGCGATAAATCATTGCTATCAATCACCCCCTTAATAAAACGCAGGTAAGTGGGCAGAAATTGCTCCGCTTCATCCATGATGAAAACACGCTGCACATAAAGCTTGAGACCACGCACCATGTCGCGTTGCCATAAATCAAAGGGGGCTTTTTCTGGCACATAGAGCAGGGAGGTATAGTCTAAGCTCCCTTCCACACGGTTATGCGACCACGTAATTGCCTGGCCAAAATCGTGGGTAATATGTTGATAAAACTCTTGGTAATCTTCGTCACTGATATCGGTGCGATTGCGGGTCCAAAGTGCGGTGGCTTTGTTCACTTGTTCCCATTCAAAAGCCGCTTCTTTGTCTTCCTCCTCCTGCACTTTAGGTAACATAACCGGCAAGGAAATATGGTCACTATATTTAGTTACCAACTCGCGTAAACGCCAATCATTGGTGAACTCTTTTTCATCATCACGTAAGTGCAGAACAATACGTGTGCCACGCTCTTCAATGGTTCTCTGGCCTAGCTCAAACTCACCATCACCCTCACTGGCCCAATACACGCCTTCGCTGGCTGGTGCCCCCGCACGGCGGGTAAACACCTCTACCTTATCAGCCACAATAAAAGCGCTATAGAAACCAACACCAAATTGGCCAATCAAGCGTGAGTCTTTCTTTTCATCGCCACTAAGTTGCTTCAAAAACTCCGCCGTGCCTGAGCGGGCGATGGTGCCTAAGTTAGCCACCACTTCTTCCTGGCTCATACCAATACCGTTATCGCGAATTGTTAGCGTATTGGCCTCCTCATTGGGCTCAATCCAGATTCTTAACTCGCCATCGCCTTCATATAGCGCTTCGTTTTTTAACGCTTCATATGCCAACTTATCCGAAGCATCCGACGCATTGGAAATAAGTTCCCTTAGGAAAATCTCTTTGTTGGAATACAAAGAGTGAATCATCAAATGGAGAAGTTGCTTAACCTCTGTTTGGAATTCATGCTTTTGTGTTGCTGTTTCGCTCATAGAATCAATAACCTAGTAATGGATTAATTGAAAAGTGAATGAGTGATGTATGGGGATGGTGAGGGAGATTTCAAGTTACGCGGAACCACGCCGGTTGGCTCTCGTGCCGAGCGGGCACCACGCAACGAGTTGCGCTGGAACCGCGCGGGTTCCCGGCACCTGGTGTTCTTAAAGCCCACTGTGCCAAGCAAGCTTGCATAAATGGTTTCCTTCAGCGAAAACCATGCTGAAGGAAACCATTTATTCCAGCCTATTTATCCTAGCCTCTAAGACAAATCGGGTGCGGATGGGGTATGAAAAAGACGGGTTTTGTGCGAGGTTATTGTTCAGAGTGTAAAGCTAAGTTCTTGCGTAAGTCTCACTTAGTGGCACCAATACCTCCCCAATTCCACCAACCCGATTTATCTTAGAGCCACCGGTGGGAGGCACGGAGAAACCACTATTTCTTTTGCGTGCTCTTCCGCAAAAAAATAGTGATTTCGCAGTGCTTGCTAGCGATGATGTTAATGTAGAACCCGTTGCGTGGCGCCAACCCGGCGCTAGGGCAAACCTACGCGGTTCCGCGTATTCGCAGTGTTTGCTAGAGATGTATTTAATTTAGAACCCGTTGCGTGGTGCCCGCCCGGCAATAGGGCAACCCACGCGGTTGCGCGTACCCCTAGGCAGTAATATTATTCACTCGTTTAGCTGTGCGGAACAGCTGGTCCATTTCACCTTCGTAGTAGGCTTCTACTCTAGGGTTTACGATTTTCTTCCAAAGAGGTGGAATCAATGCCACCACATACATGCCAGCGTAACCGGCAGGTAACTGCGGGCTCTCATCATAATGACGCAGCACTTGGTAGCGACGCTTAGCATAAGCATGGTGGTCACTGTGGCGCTGTAACTGGAACAAAGCGATGTTGGTTAAGAAGTAGTTAGAGTTCCAGCTATGAGCAGGGGTAACACGCTCGTAGCGGCCATTTTCTAACACGCGGCGGTGCAAACCGTAATGCTCGATATAGTTAATAATCTCAAGAGTGGTTGCTGCCACTAGGCTTTGACCAAAGAAGAAAAGCACGCCCATCCAACCCCACAACATAAAGAAGCTAAGGGCAAAAAGCGCAGTAATGCTATACCACCAAATCAGCTCATTATAAATGCTCAAAGGCTTTTTGCCTTGACGGCGTAAGCGCGCATGCTCTAAACGCCATGCATTTACAAAGTTTCGGCCCAAGGCTCTTGGCAAAAAGTGGTATACGGATTGGTTATAGCGCGCAGAAGAAGCATCTTCGGGTGTAGATACAGTGACGTGGTGACCACGAATATGCTCCACTTTAAAGCCTGCGTAAGTCACAGAAGCGAGCAACAAACCACCCGTCCAGTTCTCAATTTTAGGGTCTTTATGGGTGAGCTCATGACCCAAGTTAATAGCAATAATGCCACCCACAGTGCCGATAGAGACTATCCACCCTAGCTTACCAAGCCAGCTATAGTCGTTGTTGGCAAACACCCAGCCACTATAATACAAGGCGCCAAACCATAGAGGTGCCATAATCAAAGTAAAGATGCGGTAAATCTTCTCTTCGCTTAAACTTGGTACTTCCGTCTCTTCGTCGGGGTTGGTAGGGTCTTTACCCACGATAAAATCGAGAATCGGAATAATGCCAAACACAAAGAAATAGATAAACCAAGCCCAGTAGTTTTGAGTTCCGTCACTACCTGCATTGGCGGTAAAAGGTAAAAGAGGGAGTACTGTTGCCCAAAACAACAAATAGCTCCATTTTTTAATTTTCATCACCGTAGTGGGGTTCATTTTAGAAATCACGGCGTCTCTCCTGTAAGGACGTCAATGTTGTTGTTCGTAATCAATTACATTACCCAATGGCAAGGTTTGTGTATAGTTGAATTTTTCAATTGTCTTACAAAATGTTTTTTAGATTCCATAACATAGAGTCCACCCATGAATCTTTCTTTTGCAACCGCACCTTTAAGTGAACAAATTGCTGCGCACCTCACCAAACAAATTGTGTTTGGCACTTTACCGCCTGGGGAAAAGGTTAACGAAACCTATTGGGCCAACTCACTCAATGTGAGTACTAACTCACTTCGAGAGGCCATAAAAATATTAGAATCTAAACATTTAGTGAAAATAAAACCACGAAGAGGTACTTGGGTGTGCAGCGTTAGCCAGGAGCAAGCCAAGCAACTGTATGATTTTCTTTTTATGTTATTTGCTGAACTTGCTGCGCGTGCCGCCAACAACTGGCAAGAAGATGAATTAGAAGAGCTCGCTAAAATTTTGCCGCTTCTTTTTGAATGTTACGAAAAAAACGATATCGCTGGCGGCCATCAAATTGTTTTTGAGGCACTCCCTCAAATGCTTACGTTTGCTCGTAATGATTATATGGCAAAAACTATTATGGATTTTGTGCCTTTGCTCCAGCGCTATTCTTACCTTGCACTGGTGGAAGAAACTTCAGAACTGAGTGTTTCTCTGGCCACTTTCCAACAATTGCTCAGCAATGTAATGCAACGCAACAGCGAAGCCGCAGCGGCAACCATTTTGAAATACGGAAAAGCGCAATGCCAAATCGTGCTAGGTGCATTAGAAAAGCGGAAACAACAGGCGGAGAGGGAATAACCTCTCCGCTGTTAACGTTTATCGTCCGAGCAAATCGCGGGCAATAATTTCTAGCATAATCTCACTGGTGCCCCCGTAAATACGCTGAATTCGCGCATCCACAAAGTCGCGTGAGATTTGATATTCCTTCATATAACCGTAACCGCCAAATAACTGTAAGCATGTGTCAGCCACTTTGCATTGCAGTTCTGTGGTGGTGTATTTGGCAATAGAAGCTTCCACAGCAGTAAGCTCTTTTTTATCGTAAGCTTCAACACACTGGTCAACATAAGCGCGGTTAATTGCAATTTCAGCCTGTAACTGAGCAAGCTTAAAGCGAGTGTTTTGGAACTGCGCGATGGACTGGCCAAATGCTTTACGCTCTTGTACGTATTCCGCGGTGCGCGCCACCATACCTTCACAAGCAGCCACGGAACCTAGCGCCAAAATCAAACGTTCACGGGGTAGCTCATTCATTAAGTTGGCAAACCCACGGCCTTCACCACCCAATATTTGGTCCGCGCCCACTTTTACATCTTCAAAAAACATCTCAGATGTGTCAGCGCAATGTTGGCCCATTTTTTCCAGGTTACGACCACGACTAAAACCAGGCAGAGACGTATCCACCGTAAACAGGGTCATACCACGGCTGCCCGCGCTTGCGTCGGTTTTAGTGGCAAGCACAACCACATTACAGTGCTGACCATTGGTAATAAATGTTTTCTGGCCGTTAATAACGTATTCATCGCCGTGCTTTTCAGCGCGGGTCTTCATGCTTTGCAAATCAGAACCGGCATCAGGTTCAGTCATACCAATGGAACCAATGGCTTGACCCGCCACCATTTTAGGAATCCAAGTTTGTTTTTGTTCCTCTGTGCCTAAATGCAGAATATAAGGAGCCACGATATCGGAGTGCACAGAAATGTTGGACGCAAGACCACTGCAACCAGCGCGCGAAAACTCTTCTACCACCACTGCCGATAAACGAAAATTAGCACCAAAGCCGCCGTACTCTTCCGGCATATCCACACATAATAATCCCTGCTCCCCAAGAGCTTCCCAAACCGAACGGGGAATAATTTCATCTTTTTCCCACTGATCGTAGTGCGGTAAGATTTCTTGCTCTATAAAGCGCTGGACGTTTTCTCTAAATAATTCAATTTCGCTTTGGTCTAACATAGTAGATTTCCTTATTGTATTTAGCTGTTTTAGCAGGCTGTTACCTTAATCAAATTCTTGCGTATTTGCAGTGCTATTTTCTACCAATGAGTGGGCGCACACTAAATTCAGGCACCCGCGATAGTAAGTACATACTCACCGCCAAACTCAATATTGCTAAGGTTAGGAAATACATAGGCAAAGTAAAGGCTAACGCACTTAGCAACACAATAGAAAACACGGCGGAAAGCACCATAAACAGAGCATTAAGCACATTACACGCAGCAATAACTCGTGCGCGATACGCCTCCTCAGTGGCTTGTTGGATATAGGTAAATAATGGCACTACATAAAAGCCGCCACCAACACCAATAAAAAGTAAATCCAACAAGAGCCGCCAGACGCCATTAAGAGCTAAAAAACCTGCTACCGTATCACTTCGCTCCGCTAATAAAGATTGATAGGCAAAATAGAGGTCCACACCAAAAATGGTGATGCCCAAAGCACCCAATGGCACCAAGAATAACTTCAGCTCTCCTTTAGAAATTGCTTTACATGCCCAAGAACCCAAGCCAATCCCAAAGGAAAAAACCATTAGCAACAAGGCATAAACTGTTTCGCCAGCGTGTAAGTAATCATCCACATACACTTTGAGTTGCGTTGTGTAGGCGGCGCCCAAAAACCAAAACCATGAAACACTGAGCACCGCTATCCACACGGCTTTTTTACGTTTGGCGTACATCATCACTTTTATGGTTTCTGAAATGGGATTCCAGTTAATTTTTAAATCTGGCACTTGGGAGGGTGCAGCAGGCACAAAATAGCTACTCGCCAAACCACTTAACGCCACTATTATTAACGCCGTAGAACCCCACCAAGGAGCAGCAAAACTTGCATTAAGCAACACCCCCATCACCGAGCCTAATAATATGGCCACATAAGTGCCTTGCTGTACTAAAGCATTACCTGCCACTAGCTCTTGGCGGCTTAAGTGTTGCGGCATGATGGAATATTTAATCGGTCCAAAACAGGTGGATTGAAATCCCATGGCAAACAATACCGCCATCAACCCCCATAGGCTTTGGTAATAAAAACCTATGGCCGCCAACAACATCAGTACGAGCTCAGCCAGCTTTACCCAAAATACCAATTTGGCCTTATCAAATTTATCTGCAAATTGCCCTGCCAACCCCGAAAATAAAAAGAACGGCAAGATAAACAGGGCTAACGCAATGTTGTTTAATAAATTGGGGCTAAAGCTCGATACCGCTGAAGTGGTAATAAATAAAATTAAGGCTTGGCGCAATACATTGTCATTAAAAGCGCCAAAAAATTGCGTCAAAAAGTAAGGCAAAAAACGCTGACGCTTAAGCAACCCAAGCATGGATGAGGCTGGCATGCCTTTCTCCTTATTGTTATTCATAGCAACGCATAAATTCCGTAGTGTAACAGCCGTAATAGCTGAAGATAGTGCTATTATGCGCTACAGTATTTTTCTTTCTATCAATTGTTAGCGTAGCTTTATCTCAACACCATAAGGAAGCTTCTGATGAAATCGTTACTTACACTCTTTTTATCTGCCATTCTTTTAACAGGCTGCGCCATGGACCAATGGCTTGGCGCCGGCTCAGAAGCTGCGGGTTACAACAACCAAAGCCAACTGGTCACCGCTGTTAAGCAAACGCTCGAAATCAGCAGTAGCCGCGCATCCGATGGCCTTTCGCAAGCAGGTGCTTACCTTAATAATCCTGCACTCAAAATCGTATTGCCGGAGCAATTCAACACAGTGACAAGCACAATGCGTCAATTTGGTTTTGGTCGCTACGTGGACAGCATCGAAAAAAGCATGAACCAAGGGGCAGAGCAAGCCGCAGCAATGGCGGGAGATTTATGTATTACCTCTGTCAGGAATATGAGTGTTGATGATGCCCTTGGCATTATTCGCGGAGGCAACACTGCCGCAACGGATTACTTTCGTTCAGAAACTGAAAGCCAGCTGCGCCAAGAATATCAGCCTATTATTCGTAAAAACCTAGAGCAAGTGGGTTTTTATGATGAATACCGTCGCTTACTCGATGTATATAACAGCATACCTTTGAGTAAAAGCGTTAATTTAGACCTCGAAGACTATGTGGTAGAACAGAGCCTAAATGGTTTATTCAGCCGTGTAGCAGAAGAAGAACAAGCTATCCGCGCCAATCCCCTCGGTCGTGGCTCCGAACTCATCAGCAGTATTTTTAGTTCTAGCCAAAAGTAAGCTTTGCACTTAGTGGCCTTTAGGGCCGCGGGTTCGGCTTCAATAACTTTTACGCTATACTTGGCGCAGTTTTTTCACACCAACAGTAGGAACCACTATGGCGGCTCAACCGCAGCAAGATATCAGCACATTCCAAGGCCTTATCCTTGCCTTGCAACATTTTTGGGCGGCGCGTGGCTGCCTTATTATTCAACCCCTGGATATGGAAGTGGGCGCTGGGACGTTTCACCCTGCCACCTTCTTAAAATCCATTGGGCCAGAAACCTGGAACAGCGCTTATGTTCAACCTTCGCGCCGTCCAACCGACGGGCGCTATGGTGAAAACCCCAACCGTTTACAGCACTATTATCAGTTCCAAGTGGTGCTTAAGCCATCACCGCATAATATCCAAGAGATTTATTTAGACTCTTTGGCAGCTCTTGGTTTTGACCCATTAGTCCACGATATTCGTTTTGTGGAAGATAACTGGGAGTCTCCAACACTAGGAGCATGGGGCTTAGGCTGGGAAGTGTGGCTCAATGGTATGGAAGTCACGCAGTTTACTTATTTCCAGCAAGTGGGTGGTTTGGATTGCTACCCCGTTACCGGCGAAATCACTTATGGTTTAGAACGCCTTGCCATGTATATCCAAGGGGTAGAATCGGTTTACGACTTGGTGTGGTCGCGTAACCCTGATGGCACAGTGGTAACTTATGGCGATGTGTACCACCAAAACGAAGTGGAGCAATCCACCTACAACTTCGAGTACGCTAATGTGCCCGCCTTGTTTGAGCAGTTTTCTCTCTATGAGTCTGAGTGCGAGCGCCTCATTGAGGCCAATCTGCCACTAGCGGCTTATGAACAGACCTTAAAAGCTTCACACACTTTCAACCTATTAGACGCACGCAAAGCCATTTCGGTAACTGAGCGCCAACGCTATATTTTGCGTGTGCGCAATATGGCACGTTCAGTGGCACAAGCTTATTTTCACAGTCGCGCCAAAGCAGGCTTTCCCATGGCGCCCCCACACTTAGCAGAAGAAGTATTGGCCCAAATCGAAAAAGCATCACTAGGTAACCAAAAAGAGCGGAGTAAAGCATGACACAAGCAGATTTACTGGTTGAATTAGGGACCGAGGAACTGCCCCCTAACTCCCTCATGACGTTGGCAAACGCTTTTACCGATGAAGTGGTGGCGCAGTTAGCGGTCGCAGAATTAACCCACGGTGAAGTGAAAACGTTTGCTACACCACGACGTCTCGCTTTTTTAATCAAAGACGTACAGAGCAAACAACAGGACAAAACCCTAGAACGCCGTGGCCCTGCAGTCAAAGCAGCCTTTGATGCCGATGGTAACCCCACTAAAGCAGCCACTGGTTTTGCCCAATCTGTGGGATTAACCGTTGAAGAACTCCGTCGCGAAGAAACCGATAAAGGCGCTTGGCTAATGGCCAAGGTGCAGCAAGAAGGCAAAACGCTTCATGATTTGCTGCCAGACTTCCTCCAACAAGCCATCAATAAGCTTCCCATTCCCAAGCGCATGCGTTGGGGAGACAGCAAGGTACAATTTGTACGCCCTGTGCACTGGTTATTGGTATTATTTGGTGACGAGGTTATCCCGCTTTCTATCCTTGAATTAGATGCTAGCCAGCATAGCCGCGGACACCGTTTCCATAGCAGCAGTCCCGTTATAGTAGAATCACCCGAAAGCTATGAATCTCAGCTGAATGACGCTTATGTGATTGCTGATTTTGCTAAGCGTCGCGACCTTATTCGCTCTCAAGTGGAGGCAGCAGGCCAAGAAGCAGGCGGCGAAGCTGTTATTGATGACGCTTTATTGGACGAAGTTACCGCGCTAGTAGAATGGCCCGTACCCTTGGTTGGTCATTTCGATGAAAGTTTTTTGCGAGTGCCACAAGAAGCGATTATTACCGCCATGCAAGAGCATCAACGTTATTTCCCCGTGGTGGATGCTAAAGGCGACCTCCTCAATACTTTTATTACCATCAGCAACATTGATAGCAGCAACAAAGAGCTTGTTATTTATGGTAACGAGAAGGTTATTCGCCCACGTTTAGCTGATGCGGCCTTCTTTTTTGATAATGACAAAGCAACCACGCTACTAGACCATGCTAAGCGCCTCGAGCAACTTGTTTTCCAAGAACAGCTTGGCACTGTGGCCGACAAGTGCCAACGTATTAGTCAGCTTGCTGGTTATATTACCGAGCTATTAGGTGGAAAAGTGGAGCTAGCGCAACAGGCTGGCAGGCTTTGCAAAGCGGATTTAGTCACAGAAATGGTGAATGAATTCGACACTATGCAAGGGGTCATGGGTTATTACCTCGCTCAACAGGAAGGGCTTGAGAGTGATGTTGCCATCGCTCTAAAAGAACACTATCTACCGCGCTTTTCTGGTGATGGCTTACCAAGCAACCGAACAGGCCAAGCCGTAGCTTTGGCTGACAAAATAGATACCCTAGTGGGTATATTTGGTATTGGCCAAACCCCAACCGGCGATAGAGACCCTTATGCATTGCGTCGTGCCACTTTAGGCATTTTGCGCATCATTATTGAAAAATCCCTTGGCCTCGACCTAGATGATTTAGTGCAAAAGTCCGTTTCTTTATATGGCGACCTTGTTGCTGAAGATACTAAGGAACAAGTACTACACTTTATCCAAGGCCGCTACCGTGCTTTTTACCAAGACCAAGGTATCAGCACGCCCGTTATTCTTTCTGTGTTAGCGGTAAACCCTTCTTCTCCCTTGGATTTTCACCAACGCGTGCATGCCGTTGCCAAGTTTCAGCAGCAAGAAGCAGCGCAAAGCTTAGCGGAAGCTAACAAGCGCGTTGCTAATATTTTGGCCAAAAATGCTGAAGATATTCCAGAGGAAGTAGAGGGCGACTTGCTTGAAGAAGAAGCAGAGCAAGTCCTCGCTGGTGCTATTGTGGCCGCTTATGAGGAAACCTCTGTCAAGCTTGACCAGTATGATTATGCTGGTGCTCTTACTGTTCTTGCGGAGTTAAACACCCCCGTTAACGACTTCTTTGAACAAGTAATGGTAATGGCAGAAAACCAAGCCTTGCGCAAAAATCGCTTAGCCTTGCTAGCGTTTTTACGTGACTTGTTCTTGCAAGTAGCCGATATCTCGGAACTCAGCTAATGGCCATTATCGTTCTGGATAGGGACGGAGTTATTAACTTCGATTCAAATGAGTACATTAAAACTGTGGATGAATGGCGCCCTATACCTGGCGCCATTGAGGCCATGGCAACCCTCAGCCAAGCTGGACACACACTTTTTGTGGCCACTAATCAATCCGGTATTGGCCGCGGTTATTACAGCACATCAACCCTCGATGCCATGCATAAAAAAATGGAGTCTTTATTGAGGGAGCAGGGGGGAGAGCTTGCTGGTATTTACTATTGCCCACATCACCCCGATGATGGCTGCCATTGCCGCAAACCGTTACCCGGCATGCTTGATGACATCAAAGCACAGCATGGATTGAGCCTAGAGAACAGCTTTTTCGTGGGTGACAGCCTGCGTGATTTAGAAGCAGGGCTTGCGCGCGGTTGCCAACCGATCTTGGTGAAAACCGGCAAAGGTTTGCAAACAATCGATGCCGGCTTACCTAATGCGCTTTCCCACACATTAGTATTTGCAGATTTAGCCGAATTTGCGGACCATCTTCTATCAGTTTCTTCTTCATAAAAAAACCCCAAACGCTAATAAGCGCTTGGGGTTTCATCAGCTGCTATTTATTTTTAATTTAAATATCCAAGTTAGCCACTTGTAATGCATTGGTTTCAATAAATTCGCGTCTTGGTTCCACATCATCACCCATTAGGGTGGTAAAGATTTGGTCTGCACCAATTGCATCTTCGATGGTTACCTGCAACATTCGGCGGGAATCAGGGTCCATTGTGGTTTCCCATAGTTGGTCTGGGTTCATTTCACCCAACCCTTTATAGCGCTGAATAGTTGTTCCGCGACGTGCTTGGGCCATAAGCCACTCCAACGCCTCAGCAAAGCTCGCCACAGGCCTTTGTGACTCACCCCTTACTATCTTCGCATCTTTGGCTAGCAAGCCGTTAAGCTTCTCTCCAAGGCTTCTGATGCGCTGATAATCTGGTGAGTTAACAAAATCCTTACTAATTTTGAACTCTCGCATCACACCATGAGCTAACTCTTTGATTTGTGGATAAAAAACACCTTCATCTTCCACTATATTGATGGTGTAGTGATGGGACGCATCCACTTGCGCATTAGCTTGTGTTTCTAATTGCTGCGCCCACTGCTGCATAAATGCGCTATTACTAAAGCTCTCTTCTGATAAGCCTTCCACATATGCCAATTGCTTCATAATCACTTGTGGGAAGATTCGTCCTTGTCGCTCCACAATTCGATTAACCGCACGATATTCATTAATCAAAGCTTCTAACCTATCACCTGTGATAGGTGGCGCATCATTACCTGGGAACAATGCTGCGTTATCCAATGCGTGCCCCGTCAGGTACTCCTCAAGCGCCGCATCGTCTTTTAAGTAGGTTTCTTGTTTGCCTTTTTTAATTTTATAAAGCGGGGGCTGAGCGATATAAATATAACCACGCTCAATAAGTTCTGGCATTTGTCGGAAGAAAAACGTCAGCAATAATGTGCGAATATGCGAACCATCCACATCGGCGTCCGTCATAATGATAATGCGATGGTAGCGCAACTTTTCCACATCATATTCGTCACGACCGATTCCGCAACCTAGTGCAGTAATCAGAGTGCCCACCTCAGCAGAAGAGAGCATCCTATCAAAGCGTGCCCGTTCCACGTTTAGGATTTTACCCTTTAGCGGTAAAATCGCTTGCGTTCTGCGGTCTCGGCCTTGTTTAGCTGAACCACCCGCAGAATCACCCTCCACAATATAAAGTTCAGAAAGGGCAGGGTCCTTTTCTTGGCAATCGGCTAATTTTCCTGGCAACCCAGCGATATCCAAAGCACCTTTACGGCGTGTCATTTCACGTGCGCGGCGAGCAGCATCGCGGGCACGGGCAGCATCAATGATTTTTTGCGCGATAATCTTTGCTTCTGCCGGGTTTTCCAACAAATAATCATGAAACAACTCGTTCATGGTTTGTTCCACCGCAGTTCGCACCTCAGAAGACACTAGCTTTTCTTTGGTTTGGCTAGAGAATTTAGGGTCTGGTACTTTTACCGACACCACCGCCGTTAAGCCTTCTCGCGCATCATCTCCAGAGGTATTAATTTTTTCTCTTTTGAGCAGGCCTTCACTTTCCATATAACTGTTCAAGGTACGGGTTAACGAAGCCCTAAAGCCCGCTAAATGGCTACCGCCATCACGTTGTGGAATATTGTTTGTAAAGCAGAATATATTTTCGTTATAGGAGTCAGTCCACTGCAAGGCCACTTCTACACCGATACCATCCTCTCTGTCTTCGTTTTTAAAATGGAATACAGAATTCAAAGGAGTGCGCGCACGATTCAGGTACTCAACAAACGCCGATAAGCCTCCCTCGTATTCAAACTGCTCTTCTTTACCGGTGCGTTCGTCTTTTAGCTGAATTGCAATACCTGAGTTTAAAAAACTCAACTCTCTTAATCTTTTTTCTAAAATCTCGTAATGAAACTCAATATTATTGAAAGTTTCTGCGCTAGGTTTGAAGCTTATTTGTGTGCCTGTTTTATCGGTTTTACCAACAATTTCTAACGCACTCTGTGGCTCACCATGCTGATACACCTGCTCGTACACATTGCCATTTCTCCAGATGGTTAGTTTCAACTTTTCAGACAGCGCGTTCACCACCGATACGCCTACGCCATGCAAGCCGCCAGATACTTTATAGCTGTTTTCATCAAATTTTCCGCCAGCATGAAGTACCGTCATAATCACTTCTGCAGCAGACACCCCTTCTTCTGGGTGAATATCCACAGGAATTCCGCGGCCGTTATCCGAGCAGCTAATGCTTTCATCTGCGTGAATCGTAACTGTGATGGTGTCGCAATAACCCGCTAACGCTTCATCAATAGAGTTATCCACTACCTCAAACACCATATGGTGCAAACCTGTACCGTCATCGGTGTCGCCGATATACATCCCTGGACGTTTTCTTACCGCATCCAAACCGCGTAACACGCGAATATTGGAGGAATCATAGCTATTATCTGTCATCATTATTTCCTTCAGTATGGTTCGCTTTCGTTTGGAGGCATTCCGTTAACTCGCCTTGTTCCACGTGGAACATTTTCAACCCATCACTCGTTAGCAATGCTGCTGGCAGCTCAGCTGGCGATAACGCTGTATAAATAACTTGTTGTTGCAAAGCAGACAGTTTTTCAACCAGGTAGGCCATATGGTTACTATCAAGCTCCGCGGCCATATCATCCACCAGCACCAGTGTACTTAGGTCTTTTTCTTCCACCAAATACACCAGTTGTGCCAAACCCATCAAAATAGAGAATGTCTTAATTTGCCCCCGCGACATTATCTCTTTAATGGCTTGACCACCCACAGTGAGTCTTATATCTGCACGATGAGCACCTCGGGATGTAAATCCGCGATGCACATCGGTTTCAAACGCTTCCACTAACCCTTGCGCTAAATCAGTTCCTTCCGCCCAACCTGGGGCCAACGTTACTTTGATGTTATCTTTCCATGAAACATCAGCACACAAGGACTGAAAATACCTATTTATTTGCCTTAAATGAGCTTGTCGCAAAACCGTTATCTTATCAGAAACCGCAACTAATTGTTCATCCCATACTCTGATTTCAGCAGGATTTACGTAGCTTTGCTTCAGCAGGCTATTCCTTTGCTTAACCACTTTATTTAAGGCTTTCCACAATCCGTGAAATTCATGTTCCACGTGGAACAATCCCCAATCCAAGAAACGCCTTCTAATCTCTGCACTCCCATAAACAAGCTCAGCACTGCCACTGTGAAACACATGGATGGGAAATAATTTTGCAAAAACACTCAAGTTGGAAACGGTTTCACCATTAAGCCGTAGGCCCGTAAAGCTACTCCTTGACCTAGAGACTCCTGCCCTGTGCTCACTTCCTGCCACTAGCAATTGTGCGTGCACATACAACTCGTCAGCTGGTGCTTCGTTAGATAAAAGGTATTGCAGGCGAGAGGTACGAAAACTCTTACCACTACCCAAAAGATAAATAGCTTCTAATAGGCTGGTTTTTCCCGAGCCATTGTCGCCATAAATGACAGTGTTAGTTGGAGAGGGGGTAAATTCAAATGATGAATAATTACGGAAGTGTTTGCTTACTAGCTTTTTTAGCATCACCAAAATGCTGCTCCGTAAATATCAAAAGAGTAGGGCGGGCAATGGCCCGCCATATTCAAAAAACAACGTTGGTGAAACTATAAGCGCATGGGCATAACAACGTACAAACTACCCTCTGCGTTAGGGTCAACAATAACTGCACTGCTATTGCTGTCGCCCAGCTCAATTAACACCTCGGTGCCGTTTAAAATATTGAGCACATCGAGAAGGTAATTTACGTTAAAGCCTATCTCAAACTCTTCACCATCATAACCCACAGATAGCTCCTCAAACGCTTCTTCCTGTTCTGGGTTATTAGCAACCAAACGCAAGGTTTGAGGTGCTAGTAAAAACCTCACACCGCGATATTTTTCATTGGACAGAATCGAAGCGCGCTGCATGGATTGCCTTAATAGCTCCCTATCTGCACTCACAGCTTTGGTGGTGTTTTTTGGGATAACACGCTCAAAATCAGGGAAAGTAGCGTCCACCAAATGAGAAGTAAAAGTCAGTTCTTTTATTTGTAAACGAATATGCTTATCGCCTAGCACCACCTGCACGTCTTCGTGGTAATCCGCGAGCAAACGAGATAACTCATTAACCCCTTTCCGCGGGACAATGACCTGCATATCTGCATCAACGGTTTCCACCTGAGCTTCAGAAAGTGCCAAGCGGTGACCATCTGTAGCAACGGTGCGTAATAAACCTGGCTTAAGTTGAAACAACATTCCGTTTAAATAAAAACGAACATCTTGCTGAGCCATGGAAAAAGCTGCGCTATCTATTACACGCCGTAATTGAGCCGGTGCCACTTTAAATACTGTCCCTTCCACCGTGTCGTCAGTACGCGGGAAGTCTGCGGCTGGCAAGGTGCCAAGAGTAAAGCGGCTGCGGCCGGAACGGATAGTGAGGCGCTCGTTTTCTAGTGAAAAACTGACATCAGCTTCAGCAGGTAAGTTTTTACAAATATCCACCAATTTGCGCGCTGGTATCGTTGTAGCACCTTGGGTTACATCCCCCACCAGAGCAACGGAGGCATTAAGCTCAAGCTCCATATCCGTGCCCGTCATACTTAAACGATTATCACCAACTTCCACTAAAATATTGGAAAGAACAGGTTGAGTATGACGACGCTCCACAACACCCGCCACTTGCAATAAGGGCTTTAATAAATCTTCACGGTTAATAGTAAATTGCATAAACCTGTCCTTTTACTATGAGGTTAAACTGCGTAATAAGTTTTGATAATCTTCTTCAATATCAGTGCTCTCTTCACGCAATGCGCTCACACGGCGACAAGCATGAAGTACAGTTGTGTGGTCTCGACCACCAAATGCGTTGCCAATTTCAGGGTAACTGTGGCTGGTTAACTCCTTAGATAACGCCATGGCAATTTGCCTAGGGCGCGCCACCGAACGGCTACGGCGAGCAGAAAGTAAATCACTGACCTTCACTTTGTAATACTCAGCCACAGTCCTTTGAATGTTATCGATATTGACCTGGCGCGCCTGCAAAGCAAGCAAATCACGCAAGGCTTCTTTCACCAAACCTATATTAATAGGAATACCTGTAAACTCGCTATGAGCTATTACACGCTTTAGCGCACCTTCAAGTTCACGAACGTTAGAACGTATCCGTTGAGCAATAAAAAAAGCCACATCATCCACTAGCTCTTTGCCGCTTTCCTCTGCTTTCTTTTTTAAGATAGCCACGCGGGTTTCAAGCTCGGGGGGTTCTAAAGGTTGCGACAACCCCCAACCAAAACGGCTCTTAAGTCGTTCTTCTAATCCTTCAATTTCTTTTGGGTATTTATCACTGGTGAGTATGATTTGCTGCCCGTTCTCAATCAGGGCATTAAATGTATGAAAAAACTCATCTTGCGAAACTTCTTTGCCAGCAAAAAATTGAATATCGTCGATAAGCAGGGCGTTTACACCACGGTAAAAGCGTTTAAATTCATCAATTGTTCTATTCTTAATACCAGAAACCATTTCAGTAAAAAAACGTTCACTATGAACATAAACCACTGTTGCATCAGGATTTTTTTTAAGGATTGCATTACCAACCGCATGCATTAAATGGGTTTTGCCCAGCCCAACGCCACCATAAAGCAATAGAGGATTGTATCCTGGTGCGCCTGGTGACTCTGCCACTTGTTGCGCTGCTGCTGCTGCCATTTGGTTTGATTTACCCTCAACAAAACTATCAAAAGTAAACGCTTTATTTAAATTGGTGCGGCGCTTCATCATTGTCGCTGAATCAGCTTTGCGTGACTCAGTTTGAGCTTGGGATTTCTGCGATGAAGCTTGTTGTAATGTTTTCTTTATTACCGAATCTGCCGCTTTCGGACTGCCCTTTATATTAGGTGTTGGTTTATTAGATTTTTTTGTATTTGACGGTTTTACGCGTACATCCCCAACCATTACATCAATGGTTGGCATCACACCTTCATGCAACTCTGAATACAAATCTTTAATCTTTTCTAAATACTTTTCCCTTACCCAATCAACAATAAAACGATTAGGGGCTAACAAAGTAAGTTTTTGGTTATCTTCAGACACACTTGGCTGGAGTGGGTGAACCCACATATTAAATTGCTGGCTAGGCAACTCCTCTTGCAAGCGAGAAACACATAATTTCCAAACACTAATTAACACAAATATTACCTACAGGCACCGTGTAAAAGAGCACCATTCTAGCGACAGAAGATAAAGTTATCCACAGGAAACATGACACAAAAAAACACAGAACTCATCAAAAATTTCTGTGGATAACTAGCAGGACAAACAGGTAAACAACTCATGTATAAATTTGTGCACAACTTAAAGTGCTAATTTTGTCCCCAACTCATCACCGATACTTCATAGTTTTTACCCTCACTATTACCAACCATACAAACATAGTTATCAACAAACTAACTTCATGAAAAATATAAACAAAATTAACTTATCCACAGAAATATCCCGCAGCTACTAAGACGACATACGACTATTAAAGAATTTATATAAAAGATATAGGCAACATCTGTTTTTCAATCAAAAACTGAGCCAGTGAAGATTTATTGACAAAATAATCACTCATCCGTATCATCAGCCGCCTACAAAGCAACATGAACAACCTAATTTAGGAAGAGCACCATGAAACGCACTTTTCAACCAAGTAACATTAAGCGCAAGCGTCTGCATGGCTTCCGTGCACGTATGGCAACTGCTGGTGGTCGTGCTGTATTAGCACGTCGCAGAGCCAAAGGTCGTAAGCGCCTGTCTGCTTAATTATTAAACACTGGGAAATCAGTGCCGTTATCCTATGACATCGACTGATTTCCCACGTGCCTACCGATTGCTAACTCCAAAAGACTATCAACCTGTCTTCAAGCAACCAGACGTAAAAATTAGCACTCAACACTTCCTTCTCTTAGCAAAAAAAAATCATTTACCCCATCCTCGCCTGGGCTTAGCTATCACTAAAAAAAAAGCGCAACTGGCAGTGGTGAGAAATCATATCAAGCGACATATACGCAATTCTTTTCGTACACATAAAGCACAATTAAACAACTACGACATTATTTTTTTGCTAAGAAAAAACATAAACAAAGAAAACTTAGCTACAATCCCCGCAGAGATTCAACAATGCATTGAGCAACTCCTTGCCAAGCAAGTATAAGCCTGCGAAACTGCAGCCATTTTTCTAGTTTGATCGGTCTATATCATGCAAATACAGCGTACTTTACTTTTTGTAGCCATAGGTATTGTCACTTACCTAATGATACTCGCGTGGAAAGATGACTATTCCACTGATAAAAGCCTCAACACCCAAACGGTTGTTGAAACCAACCAAGCTACTCAGCAAGACAATGATTTTCCAGATTCATCAGACGCTCCAGAACTTTCCGTTGGCGACGAACTCAACTCAACCACGCCTGAAATACCTGTAGAAAAGCCTGCAAATCATCTCGTTAATATAAAAACAGATGTTTACGATATAGATATAGACCTAAATGGAGGCGACATCACGCGTGTTGCGCTATTCAACTACCCACGCAAAGTAGATACGCCTGAAGAACCCTTTGTGTTAATAAGCCCTGAAAGAAGCTACACGGCACAAACAGGTTTTGCTGGTAAGCAAGGAACCCACGGCGGTGATGGCAATGCCACTTGGACAACAAAAAGCCAACAGTACGAATTGGCTGATGGCCAAGAAAAACTCGTGGTTTCTTTGCAATTACAGCAAGAATCGGGAACGCTTATTACGCGCCAACTGGAGTTTAAGCGCGGTGATTACCAAATCAAAAATCACTATATCGTTGATAACACAAACAGTAGCACCCCTTGGCGCGCTAACTTATTTGGGCAAATTACGCGAGATGGTAGTGGCGATCCCAGCAAAGCAACCGCTGGATTTGCACCCATGCCCACCTACCTAGGAGCTGCCTACTGGGCCCCCGATAAGCCATATAACAAAATTAAGCTTTCTGATATGAAAGAGAGCAACCTAAATGTTGAGCATAACGGCGGTTGGATTGCTTTTATCCAACACTATTTTGTCACCGCATGGGTTCCAGAAGAGAATCAAAAATACAAATACAGCACTGTCTATCAGCCCAATCGTGACCGCTATATTTTGCGTTTTATTAGCCCCGCTTTAGAGGTTAAACCAGGACAAATCAAAGAAGTTGAAGCTAATTTATTTATAGGGCCCAAATTGCAAGATGAGCTTAAAGCCCTAAGCCCTGGCCTTCATATGACGGTGGATTACGGCTGGCTATGGTTTATTTCTCAACCTATTTTTGCAGTCCTAGTGTTCCTCCAAAGCGGTAACATTACTATTTTTGGCAAAGAAATTAGCTTGGGCTTTGGTGTTGGTAACTGGGGTGTAGCTATTATTTTGCTTACTCTATTTATTAAATTATTGTTCTTTAAGCTGTCAGCCACTAGCTATCGCTCCATGGCACGCATGCGCAAAGTAGCGCCTGAAATGCAACGCATCCGTGAGCAATATAAATCGGATAAGCAAAAACAATCCATGGAGCTAATGAAGCTCTATAAGAAAGAAAAAATTAATCCATTAGGGGGTTGTTTGCCCATTTTGGTACAGATGCCAGTGTTTATTTCGCTGTATTATGTGCTACTTGAATCTGTTGAATTACGCCAAGCACCATTCTTTGGTTGGATTGTAGACCTCTCTGTGATGGATCCTTATTTTATCCTTCCCTTGTTGATGGGAGCTTCTATGTGGTTCCAGATGCGCCTCAACCCAGCACCACAAGATCCAACGCAAGCGCAAATAATGAAATGGATGCCAGTGGTGTTTACAATATTCTTCCTCTGGTTCCCAGCAGGGTTAGTACTTTACTGGCTCACTAACAACATTCTATCCATTGCCCAGCAATGGGTTATCACACGAAATATTGTGAAGGAATAGATAAAGGGGCTTAGGCCCCTTTTTTATCCTGAATAACCAGTACAAGAGCATGATATGGCGTACGATCAAGATGACACCATAGTGGCCGTGGCCACAGCTGCAGGCCCGGGAGGGGTTGGCGTTATACGCTTATCCGGTAAGTATGCACTCACTATCGGGAAGAGGATATGCGCAAGACAAGCTGACTTTACACCGCGACATGCGCATTTTCAGCGTTTTTATAACACCAAAAACCAATTGCTCGATGAAGGTATCGTGCTTTATTTTCCTGGCCCTAACTCATTTACTGGCGAGGATGTGGTGGAGCTTCAAGGCCATGGTGGGCCAGTCCTTTTAGACCAAATCGTTAAAGCATGTATCGAGCTCGGAGCACGTCAAGCACAGGCTGGTGAGTTTTCCTATCGCGCTTTTATGAACGACCGCATGGATTTAACGCAGGCTGAAGCGATTGCCGATTTAATTGAAGCTAATACAGTTGCTGCGGCGCGAGCAGCAGTAAACTCCTTAGCGGGTGCATTTTCAGAGCGGGTTAACGCACAAGTCGAAGAGCTTATTCACCTACGTATGTATGTGGAAGCGGCCATTGATTTTCCAGAAGAAGAAATTGATTTTTTATCAGATGGTCATATTGAACAAAGCTTGCAGCAGCTGATTGCCACCACCAAAGAGGTTTTAGACGTGGCCCAGCAAGGGCGGTTGCTGCGCGAGGGTATCACTGTGGTGATAGCGGGGCGGCCCAATGCGGGTAAATCCTCCTTGCTTAACCGGTTGGCGGGTGATGACGTGGCTATTGTTACTGATATTCCAGGCACCACCCGCGATGTGCTACGTGAAACCATTCATATTGATGGTATGCCCATTAAAATCATTGATACCGCAGGATTGCGAGAATCCCCCGATGTGGTGGAACAAGAGGGTATTAAGCGTGCATGGGCAGAAATTGAGCGTGCCGACCATATTCTCCATGTGATTGACTCAAGCCAAGTAAATATTAGTGCGCTTCATTCACCCGAAGCACAGCTCCCAGCGGGTGAAAAATCCCTGCTAGCGCTAAATATTCCCGTCACTCATTTGTGGAATAAAATTGACCTATCGGGTGTTCCAGCTCAAAAAGTGGAGAGTAATATACTTTGTCTATCCGCAGCCACCGGTCAAGGTATCGAAGAGCTCAAGGCGCATCTGAAACAAGCTGTGGGTTTTGCAGGCGAGCAAAGTGAAGGGGCGTTTAGTGCGCGCAGGCGACACGTGAGTGCTTTAGAAGCTTGTTTAGCAGCGCTTGAAAAAGGTGCCAATCAGTTAGTTGAACACCAAGCGGGAGAGTTGCTAGCCGAAGATTTGCGCACAGCGCAGCAAGCCTTAGAAGATATCACTGGAGTGTTTAGTGCGGATGATTTGCTTGGACGTATTTTCGGAAGCTTTTGTATCGGTAAATAGGGTGAGAATATTTATTGGATGCGACGGCTAATAAACAGCTAGTTGGGATTGTCATTATTGTAATATGCTGCTTGGGAGTTATGCCTAGGCTGAGCTATGGAGGCAGCCTCGATTATCGCCACGAATATAAACACCATACGGAGCAGCACAACAATCGCCTCAAACTCAGTTATTCCACCAGTGCGTTTTACTATGGTGGTTTTGTAAAGTTTGCCACCGAAAAGAACCCCGATGGTAGCCAAGATGCCTTTGGTAGAATAAAAGCACTTGAAGCGATGCTAGATGTGGGGACAAAGCACAAAATTAATGAGCAATGGTACTTCCGACCTGGGATTCGTGCAGGGGGTGGTAAAGGGTTTCACGCTACTGATTTGCAAGCCAGGCTAGGATTTAACCCTCAGGGTGTGCCGCTAAAAACTTACGCAAGGTATCGCCGAAGTATTAAAAATTATCATCAAAGCGATAAGAAAAGTACGGTAAAAAACAAGCTTACTTTATCACTCATTTATAGCCATGGCGCGAACAAGTTACTGCTAAAAACTAATGTGATTCGTGCTGAAACCAAGCCTATCTATCATAATAAAAAGACAGACTACGATTACTCCCTAGGTTACAGTAGGGATATTCAACAGTGGCAACTGTATATGGAAGTGGCAGAGGTGAGTGCCCACAGTAAAACCGCCACACGCCAGGTTCGTACACGCGTGGGAGTGAAATACAACTTCGATAAATGAATGAAAAAACTACAATAACACTGGCCCCCTTAGCGTGGGCTTCTGCATTAATTCCCCTGATAACCATGCACCTGTGCTATGTGGTTTCTGCTCACGCCGATATAGTGCCTTGGTGCTTACCTTGGTTTGAGGGCTGCACTAGTATTTCCCGCGCCTCTCGCTCAGGGGCCGCTTATTTTATTTTCAAGGGCGCCATGCTGCCTGCCGTCGTGCTCATCATGCTGTATTGGTGGTGTAACCGTCTATGGATTACCCAGCTTGGGGGGAAAGCCAGGGGATGGTGGTGGTTAGGCATAGTGGCCGCAGGGCTTTTGATTCTTTACACAGTGGCCCTCGGCCATATAGGAGAAGCCTACCATTGGCTGCGCCGTATTGGGGTGGTGGGATTCTTTGGGCTCACCTATTTAGCACAAGTGGGGCTAGGGGCTGCGTTATATAAAAACGCTTGGCCCAAACTAGGAAGGGTGTTGGTGTATTTGAGCTTGTTTAGTCTTTTGGTGGGTTTGAGTTCTGTGTGGGTAAATGTTACGTGGCCAGAAAAACACGACAGCATGGAAGATAGTTTTGAATGGTCCTTGGCGGTGCTGCTCAATATTCATTCCATGATAGTGGCTTATGGTTGGCAGAAAACGGGCTTTGCGTTACATACCACCACGCCTAGCCCGCCTTAAAGCCCATTAATGCGGGCTTTGCTCTTCAGCCAAACGTTGCCACATCTCTTCGCTGGAAATGGGCTGTCCTGGTTGTTCGCCCCATAGCATGCCAATGGGTACCGCAAAGCAGCCCGGCACAGGGAGTTTTAAGCAGTGGCGGCCCGTATAAACCAGCATACCGCCACGGAAATCTTTGCCTGCTTGCGCTGCCAGCTTAGCTAACCCTACAGCGTCTTTGTTAGGTTGAATGCTAGCTGCACGTTTTACTTCCACACCCCAGGTCTCACGGCCACGCTCGATGACTAAATCCACTTCTGCTTGGTCTTTGTCGCGGTAATGATAGAAGCGTAAATCAGGATCCACCCAACCTGCTTGCGCAATAAGTTGCTCCACCACATGGCTTTCAAGCAAGGCTCCAAAGCGTTCCGCATCGGTTAACCATTGGTTGGGTTCAAGCCTTGCTAGGGCAGCGCTTAACCCTGTATCCACTAAGTGTATTTTGGGGCTTTTAATTAAGCGCTTGGCGTGGTTGCGGTGCCAAGCTGGGAGTTGGTGCACCAAAAAAAGACGTTTAAGAATACTTAAGTATTTACTCACAGTGGCGCGGTCTAGGCTCAGTTCTTTGCTGAGGTTGCTGATATTGAGCAGGCTAGCTGTTCGGCTGGCGAGCAATTCCATTAAAACGAGCAAGCTATCTTTATCTTGCACGGCGGCAATATCTTCCACGTCGCGCTGTACAATGGCGTTGGTATATTGCCGATACCATTGGCGCGCACGGTGCGGCGCGCGGCGGTTAGGTTCAGGATAACCCCCTTGGCATAACACTTCTGCGGTGGAGGCTAAAGGAATGGAATCAGACACCATTTGCGGTGCTAGCTTGTTGCTAATCAGAGTATCGAGAAGAGTGGTGTTACTCAGGCGCTTTTCCTGCTCCGTGAGTGGGTGTAGATAAATCACTTCCATTCGGCCTGCGAGGGAATCTTGTGCTTGCGGCAGGAGTAATAAGTTGGCAGAGCCCGTGAGCAAAAAACGACCCGCTGTGCGCTTGCGATCCACCACCGATTTTATGGCGAGCAATAATTTGGGGGCGCGTTGTACTTCATCAATTATCACACGCTCAGGTAGGCTTTCGATGAAGCCGATAGCGTCTTGCTGGGCAGCCTGTAATAAATCCGAATCATCTAAGCTGATATAAGTACGATCGGGCTCTAAATGCTGTGCTAGGGTTGATTTGCCCACTTGGCGGGGGCCCAACAGGCATACCACGGGGGTATCTGCCAAAGCCTCAAGCACTCGATGACGAATAAGTCTGGGAATATAGGGTGTATTCATTGCATTTTTTACCGACTAGTTGTGGAAAGCTGTCCCGACCAATTGCTGAAAGTGTAGCCGACCAATTGCTGAAAGTATAGCCGACCAATTGCTGAAAATGTTCCCGTCCAATTGTGGAAAGTTGTCCCGACCAATTGCTGAAAGTGAGTTATTGAATAGCGCTTTAAAAGGCGTAAGGAGAAGGGGGCTACAAGAAGAGTTTGAAAAAATGCCGTTATATAAAGCATTGAGGAGATGAATAAAAGCCTAGGTGCTGCAAAGGCAAACACCTAGGCTCGTTATTATCTATGGATATTAGAACAGATCGGTAATAGCCCCCTCTGAGGCGGAGCCCACTGTTTTTGCGTACTTGGCTAAGACACCGCGTTTTACGTTGGGCTCGGGTGCTACCCAAGCGGCACGGCGCTGTGCTAATACTTCCTCGCTCACGTCAAGAGTGATGGTATCTAAAGTGGCATCAATGGTGATGGTGTCACCATTTTCTACCAGAGCAAGGGTGCCGCCCACCATGGCTTCAGGGGCAATATGGCCCACCACAAAACCATGACTACCGCCAGAAAAACGCCCATCGGTGATTAAGGCGACTTCATTACCTAGGCCACGGCCCATAATGGCGGAAGTGGGGGAGAGCATTTCGCGCATGCCGGGGCCACCCTTGGGGCCTTCATAGCGAATTACCACCACATCGCCTGCCACCACTTCGCCGCTTAAAATGGCATCG
>Ga0209487_1000359_pt1 | contig 41652 bp, 34 predicted proteins | sample Poulit2012_FD_187524 | JGI IMG/M metagenome (GOLD analysis project Ga0209487, IMG submission 187524) | Agricultural soil microbial communities from Georgia to study Nitrogen management - Poultry litter 2012 (SPAdes) (version 2) | ecosystem: Environmental > Terrestrial > Soil > Agricultural land... | reverse complement strand
CATGCCGTCACGGTCGAACGCGATGCGGTAACCAAAATGGCCTTCACCGCTCAGCTTAGGTACTTGTCGCCAGATCACTTCAAGGTCTTCCAGCGCACCGCCGCCATTGTCGTCCAGGGCGAGCCGAGCGCGTGCGACGGCACCGCCCAAACCGCCTTCACCGGGTTCAGCATAACTGATGTAAACAGTAGAGTTAGTGGCGTAGTCTGGGTGCAGCACCACATCACCCAGCCCACCCTGGGAGACGTGTCTCACTTCCGGCACGCCACTGATATTGCCCCTCGTGTCGCTGGTGGGATCGTAAATGTGCAAGGTACCCGCCATTTCTGTCACCAGCATGCGCCCGTCTGGTAGAAACGTCATGGCCCAGGGTGAGTTGAATTGCGTTACCTCGGTGGTGGCGAAGCCCTTGTCCTCCTGGGCATTAACATCGCTCGATGTATTTGTTGGCGGTGCGCTTGTTTCGGGTGCGGTAATTTGAACTGGCTTATCGTCGCTGCAGGCCGAGAGCAGCCCAATTACTGCAATGATTAAGAGGCTCGGGATGGCATTTACTAATTTCATGACGATTCCTTTTCACGACGCGGTTAAAAAGATATAGAGCAAACGTTATGACAATGATTCTTAAGGAGCGGTAAAAAAACCCACGGGTAGCGCCACAGTGATAGCTGATGAAGATACCGCTATCGGAGGCCTTGTGCTAGAGGAACGCATGCAACTACCGTTGTTAAATGTGCCATCTTTATGGCTTATTTAATCAGCTCTCCGTTAATCCAATAATGCACATCATCGGTTGCGTGGTAGGGTGTTTCGTCGGTGTAGCGTGTTGTTCGAAATGTGGATGGATTGGCGTCTGATACGCGTATAACTTCGGAGCCGTCGATGCGGTAGACCGCATTCGTGTCTTTTATGTAGTTCCCGTTCTCCAGAACCTCGAGACTGGTAATGTCTACGTCCGCAAGGACTTTGCTCCCTGAATCCGTATAAATGAGGTAGGCATTATTTTTGTCCACAGCGATGGAATGGCTGATGGCGGGAGCCGCAAATTGAAAGGTGTCCGGGTCGGCTTCGGGCAATATTGGCGTGACGCTGTAATAGATGTGCTTGTTGTCCTTCGCAACAAAGTCGTTAAGCACCGTAAAAGAGTCTGCGTCAGCTTGCTCAACCTTGCGGCCATAGTGATAAATATTGCCGTTGGATTTCGCGTAACTCTCGCCCAGAATTTCGAGGTTATGAGGGGCTGAGTCGGTTAATATGCGTTCATTGTAGACCACTGTGGTGTTATCTCCCCAGTAATCGTAATGCCCGCCATACGGCGCTTCGCCGGTTAAACGCCGGAAGCTGTTGGGGTCAATGCCAGGCACAGCCTCACCCGCATAGTAAACCCTATATTTGTCGATGTAATAAGCGCTCTGCCGAAAAGGGTGATCAGACTCTTCTGCGGGGCGAAAAGTATCGGCATCAGCGATTGGAATAGGTTGTGCGTCGTAATAGACCGTGTCGTTTAAAACGGAATAACCCTCGTTGTTAATCCCGCGATAGGCGTTGCTGGCTAATTTGAAATACCCAGAGGTATGAAGGCCCAGAGTGATAATAATGACACTGATGAGAACCAGAGTTCTTCCGCTAATTCCGAATAGGGATGAACCTGTAATCCAATAGACGCTGGTGATGAACACGGGGTAATAAAGGACAAGGATGATGTCGCGTATCCCTTCTTTATCATTGGTGGCGCCCGGGCCACCAAGTGCCATGACGGATATAACAGCGACGAATGGCCAACTGAGGATGAGGAAAACAGAGAATCCTTTCAAGATGAGGGTCATAGTGTTGTCGATATTTTTGCGTTGAGAAGGTTAATAACAGCTTGGGTTGTCGTTGTTATCTTCCAGCTGTCGCCACTTTTTCGGGTGTTATTTAATTTTCTTAATTTTCCGAGATGATACCTAAAGCCGTTGGGGCTGGCTACGGCGACATTGGTGGTAGCTTCTCCGTGAAGGATAGCTCTCCTGAAATTACCTTCTAGCAGGCTGTTGAAAAACGTTTTCGAGGCAGGCTATGCAAGGCAAAAATGGCCGAAAAAGCGCAGTTTACTGGAGTAAATGAGCATTTTGAGGCCATTTTTAACGCCGCAGAGGCCACGCAGATAGTTTTTCAACAGCCTGCTAGGGGATGGATTACAGTAGAACGGGAGGGTGGACCCTCCCGGTTATGGCTTAGCTTTCGCTCATTCCGGAGGCCGGCTCAGGCGCTGTGCCTTGGCGAACCTTCTCTTCGATGCGTCGGCCAACATCGGGGTCCACAGACTTCCAGTAATCAAACGCCCGCTCCAGTACCGGACTGCGTACGCCGCCCAATAGCGCGCCTGACACCGTTTCTACTAGAGCATCCCGATCGGCATCAGTGAACACGTCGCGTACCAGGGCGCCGGGTTGGGAAAAGTCGTCATCGTCCTCGCGAAGTGTATAAGCGTCGCGTACCAGGGTGCCGTCGGCTTCCCAGCCATCGCGGACGGGACCGGTCTCATCAGCCCAGGGGCGGCCACCGCTGTTGGGGGCATAAACCGGGGCCTTACCGCTGTGGTGATACGCCATGTGACCGTCGAACAGGTAGCTATTGACGGGCACCTTGGGCTGGTTGACCGGCAGCTGGTGGAAGTTGGCCCCGATGCGGTTGCGTTGGGCATCGGCATAACCAAAGGCGCGACCCAACAGCATTTTGTCGGGGGATAGCCCGATCCCGGGAACCGTATTGCCGGGCGAAAACGCCGCCTGCTCTATCTGAGCGAAAAAGTTTTCCGGGTTGCGGTTGAGAGTCATGGTGCCGACGCGGATGAGCGGGTAGTCTTTGTGCGGCCAAATTTTGGTTAAATCGAAAGGGTTAAAGCGGTAGGTTTTTGCCTCGGAATACGGCATTACCTGGACTGACAATGTCCATTTTGGATGCTCACCGCGCTCGATGGCTTCAAACAGATCGCGGCGATGGAAGTCCGCGTCCCGCCCAGCCATTTCCATGGCTTCGGCGTTGCTGAAAAACTGCATGCCCTGCTCGGTGTGAAAGTGGTATTTCACCCAGAACTTGTCGCCGGCACCGTTGGCCCACATATACGTATGGGAACCGTAACCGTTCATATGGCGCCAGGTGCGGGGCAACCCCCGCGGGCCCATTAAATAGGTGACTTGGTGCGCGCTTTCGGGGCTGTTGGTCCAGAAGTCCCACTGCATATGGTTATCCCGCAACCCAGAGTCGGGCAGGCGCTTCTGGCTGCGAATAAAATGCGGAAACTTCATGGGGTCGCGTACAAAGAATATCGGCGTGTTGTTGCCCACCAGGTCGTAGTTGCCTTCGTCGGTGTAGAACTTCAGCGAGAAACCGCGCACGTCGCGCCAGGTGTCGGGGCTGCCTTGCTCGCCCGCCACGGTGGAGAAGCGCGCCAACATCTCGGTTTTTGCGCCGGGCTGAAACAGCGCCGCTTTGGTGTAGGCCGATACGTCCTCGGTGGTTTCGAACACGCCGAAGGCGCCGGAGCCTTTGGCATGGGGCTGGCGCTCGGGGACTTTCTCGCGATTGAAGTGCGCCATTTGCTCCAGAAAGTGAACATCGTGCAGAACCACCGGGCCATTGGGACCAACGGTTAGCGAATTGCGGTCGCTGGGGGCGGGGGTACCGGTGCCGGTGGTGGAGCCGGAGGTGTGACTGCGATCTGTCTCGGTCATGACTTTTCTCCTTTCAGTGCCGATGAAATTACCGCTGTGTGAATGTTCGTTATGACTGTTTCTGGACCCGTTTTTTCGATGATGACATAAATTTCTCGTCAGTGTAGTGCTGCCCCACGGTTTCGCCCCCTAACGTTATAATCGTGGCATTTAGCAGGCGCGCGCCGGGTTTATGTGTGCGGGCCAGAATTGCCCCAAAAGCCTTGCACTGACCCGGCCTCTGGCATACCTTGGCGCAATCGACAGGCGGTAACGATATGACTGACTTTTCCCAAGACACGACGGTATTTGAACTGGCCACCGAGCTGGGCGGCGTCCTGCATCGCCTTGGCTGGCGCGTGAGTACAGCGGAATCCTGTACCGGAGGCGCTATTGCCGCTGCCATTACCGCCGTAGCGGGAAGTTCCGCCTGGTTTGATTACGGGCTGGTCACTTACGCCAATGAAGCCAAGCGGCAGTTGTTGGGGGTGGATGGGGCGGTGCTTGAATCCGAGGGAGCCGTAAGTGAGGTGGTGGCGCGGCAGATGGTAGACGGGGCCTTGAGAGTGTCGGGCGCCGATGTGGCGGTGGCCGTAACAGGCATTGCGGGCCCTGGGGGCGGCACTGAGGATAAACCCGTGGGCACTGTCTGGCTCGGGTGGGGGCTCGCCTCGGGCTGGCGGCATACGCATTGCTACTTTTTTTCAGGGGATCGGGATGAAGTACGTCGGCAGTCCGTGGTGGCTGGTTTGCGAGAGCTGGTGCTGGTGTGCAAGAATCCGCCAAAGCCTGTATAAACAACTATACTGTTTGCGCATACAGCTTTTTGGTGTATGCTGCCAACGTTGGCCACACGACAGCGGGCGAAAATCAAAAATATCGAGCCATGGCCTGAGTTCACTAACTTGACAGATTGAGGTGTCGAATGGATCCGAATAAAGAAAAAGCGCTGGCAGCGGCGCTGGGACAAATTGAGCGACAGTTCGGTAAAGGAACGGTCATGCGCATGGGAGACCGGGAGCGAGTCGCCATTCCCGCCATATCCACCGGCTCCATAGGCCTGGATGCCGCCCTCGGTATCGGCGGCCTGCCCAAAGGACGTGTGGTTGAGATTTACGGACCGGAATCCTCGGGTAAAACCACACTGACCCTGCAAGTTATCGCTGAGGCGCAACGCCAGGGTGGCAATTGTGCGTTTATTGATGCCGAGCACGCGCTGGACCCGATTTACGCGGAGAAGCTGGGCGTCAATGTGGATGACCTGATTATCTCTCAGCCCGACACCGGTGAGCAGGCGCTGGAAGTGAGCGATATGTTGGTGCGCTCTGGTGCGGTGGATGTATTGGTGGTGGACTCGGTGGCGGCGTTGACACCGCGCGCGGAAATCGAAGGCGAGATGGGCGATCATCATGTGGGTCTTCAGGCACGATTGATGTCTCAAGCGTTGCGTAAAATTACTGGCAACATCAAAAACGCCAACTGTTTGGTGATTTTTATTAACCAGATTCGCATGAAAATCGGCGTCATGTTTGGCAACCCGGAGACGACCACTGGCGGTAATGCACTCAAGTTCTACTCCTCGGTCCGGTTGGATATCCGGCGTATCGGGGCGGTAAAAGAAGGCGACGAAGTTATTGGCTCCGAGACGCGGGTCAAGGTGGTGAAGAACAAAGTGGCACCGCCTTTCAAACAAACCGAATTTCAGATTTTGTACGGCACGGGAATTAATCGCCTCGGGGAAGTCATTGACTACGGCGTCAAGATGGGCCTGATTGATAAAGCCGGTGCCTGGTACAGCTACCAGGGCGATAAGATTGGTCAGGGCAAGAACAACGCCATGAAATATCTGCAAGAAAACCCGGAAGTGGCCCAGGAGCTGGAAAAGCGTGTACGGGATGAGTTATTGCCGCCACCGGTAGCGAAAGGCGGGGAGTCTACGGCGGACGCGGCCCAGGAAAACGCTTGACCTTGAGCGTGGCGGTGGACGAATATGGCGACTGCGGTCTATATATAGAGCCGGAACTTGCATTCACGCAAAACGTCCTAGCTTTATAGGCCAGTCGCCTAGTCGACGCTTAGCGATGTCGAATTAAGGCCGGTGCGTTCAGGACATAACGAACAGTTTGGAAGACTTGAGAGACTTGAAAGAGAGGTAATTATGACCCGGTTAAAAGTGGGCTTGGTGTGGTGCTTATTGCTCCTTCTTACCGCCTGCGCGACGGGTCCCTCGGTGCTGACTGACTACGACGGCGCCTTTGATTACGCCAGTTTGAGGACCTTTCATGTCGCCGACTCTATGCAGACCTCGGAAGAGAACCTGCTGATCTCCCCGTTTACCATTCAACATCTGCAGCGGGTGGTTGTCAGTCAGCTGGGACAGCGCTATGAACGGGTGCCCGATCCCGATTTAGCCGACTTCGGGGTCCGTTACCACATTGTGATGGAAGAGCGTCTGGATCGGCGCAGTTTCGATCATTACTACGGTTATGGATACTACGGGTTTGGCCCGATTCACCGGTATCGTTATGGCCCGCCACCGATTCCGAGAGTTTATCGTCAGGGTACCTTGATCGTCGACGTGGTCGATGGCCAAACCGGGCAACCGATCTGGCGTGGCGTGGCGGAAGAGCGCTTGAGCGACAGAGCGGACCCGAGCCGACAGCGGGAAATCTTATCGGCGGCCATGGTCGATATTCTGAGTCAGTTTCCGCCCGTTCGTTAGCCCCGTTTGTTAAGATCGGCCTGAGCTGCTTATGTCAGAACCCGCTATGTCTGAACCTCATACGGCGACCCCAGCGGACACTCCCCAGCCCACCGCCGCCAGTTTGCGCGTTTCCGCCATGAACCTGCTGGCCAGACGCGAGCACAGCGCGGAAGAGCTGCGCCAAAAACTCAAACGTTACAGTGACGATGAATTGCTGATTGAACAGGTTGTGGCCCGCTTAGGGGCTGACAATCTGCAAAGCGATGAACGCTATGTTGAGGCCTTTGTCGCTATGCGCAAGCGCCAAGGAAAGGGGCCGTTGCGCGTACAGCAGGAGCTGAAACAAAAGGGTGTAGCGGGAGAGCTAATAGCGGCTTATCTGGATACCAGCGATTCCCTGTGGTGGGATCTGGCTGAGGAGGTACGTCAGCGACGCTTTGGCAGTGAGCAGCCCGCCGACCTGAAGGGGAAAGCACGGCAAGTCCGCTTTCTGCAATACCGGGGCTTTACCAGCGAACAGATTATGGGGCTATTCCGTTCATAGCCAGCGCGTCATAGCCAGCGCTCCGATCGGCCCAAGCGGATGCGACGCGCTGTCGTCGCATCCGCCTCAGGCTCAGCCAAAATACCGGCCAGCCGGCCGGCCGTGGCGAAGCCGCGTTTAGCGCCTTAGGAAGCTAACAATCGTTCCAGCAACAGTTTCGTCAGGTCGCTGACGGGCAGTTCCTGTTTCTCGCCATCGCGACGACGCTGGTATTCCACGTAACCGCTTTCCAAACCACGCTCGCCAATCACCACTCGATGGGGGATACCCATCAATTCGGTATCGGCTAGCATGACGCCCAGCCGTGCTTTTTCTTCATCCATGTACAAAACTTCGATGCCGGCGCTGGTGAGCGCCTCATAAAGTTGCTCACACTGCGCCATCACAGCAGGTGATTTGTGGGCATTAATGGGCACGATGGCCAGCTGAAATGGTGCTATGGCGTCGGGCCAGATAATGCCCCGCTCGTCGTGGTTTTGCTCAATGGCGGCGGCCACCACCCGGGATACCCCGATACCGTAACAGCCCATAATCATAGGCTGCTCCTTTCCGTTTTCATCCAGAACCCGGGCATCCAACGCTTCGCTGTATTTGGTGCCCAATTGGAAGATGTGGCCGACTTCAATGCCGCGTTTGATCTCGAGAACCCCTTGGCCATCGGGGCTGGCATCGCCCGCCACGACGTTACGCAGATCAACGATTGCGGTGGGCTGGGCGTCTCGCTCCCAGTTGGCGCCGGTGTAATGGTGGCCATCCTGATTCGCACCGCAAACAAAATCCGTTAAATGCGCGGCCGCGGGATCGACCAGCAGGGGAATCGTTAAACCCACGGGTCCCAACGACCCCACTTGGGCGCCTAGCTCAGCTTGTACACGCTCCTCCGAGGCAAAGGTTAAAGGCGCGGCGACCTGTTCCAGGTTCTCCGCTTTGATCTCGTTGAGTTGGTGGTCCCCTCGCAATACCAAAGCCACCAGTGGCGGCTCTCCCTCATCATCAGTGGCTGTGCCGAGCACGATCAACGTCTTGACCGTTTGCGCCGGATCCACCTGGAGAAACTCCGCTACCTCGGCGATGGAGTTCTGGCCTGGCGTTGGCACACTTTGTAAGTCGGCGCTGGGTGCCGGACGCTCGCCGGTGGGAGGCAGAGCTTCGGCCTTCTCAACGTTGGCGGCGTAGTCACTCTGGTCGCTGAAGGCGATGGCGTCTTCACCGCTGGCGGCCAATACATGAAACTCATGAGACACCGCGCCGCCAATGGCGCCGGTGTCGGCCAGCACTGGGCGGTAATCCAGGCCGATACGGTCAAAAATCGCGCAGTAGGCTTGATGCATTCGGTCATAAGTCGCCTGTAGAGATTCCTCGGTGAGGTGAAAGGAATAGGCGTCCTTCATAATAAATTCCCGTGCGCGCATGACGCCAAAACGGGGGCGAATCTCATCCCGGAACTTGGTTTGAATTTGATAAAAATTACCGGGTAACTGTTTGTAGCTACTGATTTCGCTGCGAATCAGCGCGGTAATGACCTCCTCGTGGGTGGGTCCCAGACAGAAGGGACGTCCGTGCCGATCACTGATACGCAGTAGCTCTGGCCCGTACTCATGCCAGCGTCCGGATTGTTCCCACAGCTCAGAGGGTTGCACCACAGGCATTAAGACTTCCTGTGCCCCAGAGCGGTCCATTTCCTCGCGAACTATCCGCTCCACTTTCCGCAACACCCTCAGCCCGAGGGGCATCCAGGTGTATAGGCCAGAGGCCAATCGGCGGATCATGCCGGAGCGCAGCATCAGTTGGTGGCTGACAACCTCCGCGTCGGTCGGGGTTTCTTTTAAGGTGGTGAGTAAAAAACGGCTGGAGCGCATAGGTCGGGTTCTTAATGGCTATAATGGGTTTAAACTAACCAGCTATTCTACGGCGGTTCGAGGCTTGGGTACAGGCTTGGGTACAGGCAGGGCACGGTCCCTGGCTCCATAAATTACAGGAGTTCGCTATGTTTCAGTTGGATCCGCAACTTGCACAGGACACGCTGCCCGTGGGGCGGTTTCCGTTAAGCCTTTTGCTGCTGAGCAAAGATGCCAATTACCCTTGGTGTATTCTGGTGCCGCAGCGGGCGGATGTATTTGAAATTCATCACCTGTCCGGCGAGGACCAGCAACAGCTGATTCATGAATCTAGCCAGTTATCGGAAACCATGACCAGCCTCTTCGACGCCTACAAAATGAACATTGCCGCGCTGGGCAATCAGGTGCGTCAATTGCATGTGCATCATGTGGCGAGGTTTCAGGATGACCCGGCATGGCCTAAGCCCATCTGGGGTTTGGTGGAAGCCAAAACCTATCCGCGAGAGATGCTTGAGGAACGATTACAGGTCTTGCGCAACGCGCTGGTGGGGAAGAACTTTGACGTCTTTCCGTGATTGCGTCGCACCCGTGAGTCGTAGGGTTTATTCTTTCCCCACGGCCGTGGCGGGATCGGTAAGCGCCGCCGGAACCATGGGCTGAAAAAAATCCCCAAAGAGGTCGTGAATCACAATCTTCCTCTGCTCGGTGTTGGCCGCTATCTCCGCTTCTTGCCAGGGGACTATGTACAGAAGGCCAGGAAGCTCTTTGGTGGTTCTGATCGTGGTCACGTCAATTTCCACTTTGGCCACTTGCTCGACGTTGGTGTGCGGCTCGCGCTCATCGGCGACGCCATGCATACTGATTGCACAAAGAATGAGCAATAGGGCGGTAGCGCTTCGGTACATTATTGATTCTCCAGCGACAGCTTCAGCTGCTCGACCCACTGTTCCGTTTGTGAATCCCTGTTGGGATTGAGCTGTAAGTATTGCTCGTAATAACCAATGGCCGTAGCGATATCCTGGTAATAGATGTCATGCAATAGCCCCAGGTTGTAGTACACCTCGGCCGCGCTATTATCTTGTTGCAGCGCTTGATGGTAATGGCGCTCAGCGGTTGTGATATCGCCCGAACGTACGGCCAGGGCCCCACGCAGGTTGTGAATGGCTGCGCTGGAGGGCTCTAACGCATCGGCGCGGGCTAGGGCGCTCTGAGCCTCCTCTAGTCGATCCGACTGATAATAGAGCGAGGCAAGGTTCAGCCACACACCCGGATGAGTGGGCACTTCCTTGCTTAGTTGAAGCAGCGCTTTCTCGGCTTTGGTGTATTCCTGTTGTGACGCGTGTTCCAGAGCGGTCCTGTATCGGACTCTGGCGTCGGGACTCAAAACGCCAACTTCGCCGCTCGCACGGCGTACATTAAAACCGTCGACTTGTGTCGGACTCTGGCTGCAACCGGCCAGCAGAATCAAGCCGCCTGCCAGTATCGAACATAACAGGTTGCGCATAGCTAATCGTTCTCCCGGCTTGAAGTAGGGCCCTGATCCTGCGAGCTGATATAAAAGCCACTGCGCGGCTCACGGGCATAGCGCACTGGAAACAGCGTACTGAGTCGCGACCGGCTGTGAGCCATCCACTCGTTGTAGCCTTGCTCGCGGCTGCGGGCAAGGTTGCGCTCATAAAATTCTATGGCACGGTCCTCGAAGGGGAAGGCGCGGTCTTCCAGCAAAATATTGTACTGCACAAGTTCTTGAGGGTTGAGGTTCGTGGGTCGCTCGGATTCTAGCAGGCTGCGGGCGAGCGATTCATAGATATAACCGATTTCGTGGGTAGCTTCGGATGAGATTTCGCCAAAACCGTAAGAGGAAGCGGTCGCGTAGAAGCGGATAGCGTCCTGCATAAAACCGCGTTTGCGCTCGAGACTTTTATCCAGCGGCAGCTTAAGTGCAGTCGCTTTGAAGAGCGTATTGTGATGCTGCGCGAGGCTTAACGCCGCTTGTGCGGTGATCCGGGCGGTTCGGTCAGTTTTTTGACTATCGGGACGGTTGCGGTCAGTCTGCACAATTCGCTGTTCCCAAAAGCGGCGATTCTCCGGTTGGGCGGTTTGTGTATAAAGCTGCGTGAGCTTGTGCATCGCTTCGAGGTTCTGCGGGTAAGGTTGCGCGTAGGTATGAGCATAGCGCCGGTAAGCGCCAATGGCCTCTTCGATGCTGTTCTCCCGCTCATAAAGCTCTGCGGCGCGCCACAGCGACGCCTGTTGCGCTTCGACACTGGTCTCGGTGCTGGCGAGGCGCTCTAGTTGCTGAGCCGCCTGGGCGGTCTGCCCGGATTCCAAATACGCGCGGGATAAATGCCGTTCCGCATCGGCAATATGCGGGTGGTTGGTGTAGTGCTGTTGGAATCGGTGGATTAACGGGATGGCGTCTTCCCAACGCTGATGCTCCATCGCCAGCGCAATGGCATTGTACAAGCCGGCGGGCGCGACCTCCGCCGCTGGCACACGCTCCTGTATACGACGGTAATGTCGAATTGAGGCGTCGATATTCTGGTCACTTTCGGCTTGTTCGGCCTGACGATAGATAGCCACCGCCAAGAGATCTTCGGCTTTGCCTCGCGCATCGGCGCTTAAGGATGAAAATCCTAGCATGGCGTCGGCAAAGGCTTCGGCGCGGCTAAAATCCTGTTGGTTTAAATGGCTTTGTATCACGATAAACTGCGCTTCCTCTCGCTGAAGGTCGCTCGCATTGGGCAGCGCGAGCTCAGCTAGGGCGTACGCGTGGGCATAGTCGTGATGATGGAAGGCGCGCTGGCTCGCACCCAACGCAATGGCGGTCGCCTGTTCATGTTCCGGGTATAACTGCGCGAACGCTTGGGAGTAACGGAGGTATTTGGTCAACAGCTCGGCATCCACAACGCGGTCGTTTGGCTCGGTCATTTCACTTAAGAGCGCGATAGCGGCGTAGGCCGCCTCAGGATTCAATATCAGGTTACCGTCGAACGCGGCTCGCTCGTACTGTATAAATGCCTGAGCCGTAAGCCCCGCTTCGGCCAATAAATCACCGTACGCTAAGTAGATGCCATCTTGTTGGGCGTGATCGGAAAAATGCTCCAGATAGCGGTTGTACCAGCCTTGTGCTTGGCGCAGATCGTCCGGCTCCCCGCTGCCTTGATAAACCCCGTGGGCGTAGCGGGCGGCCATTGCCAAGTGTTGACGCGTTGCTTTCTCTGTGGGCTCTTTTAGCGGGTGTTCACTGGAGTGTAGCGGCTTCTTATCCGTAAATTGCGCGTATAAATCGCCGGTTGCATCGTAGGCCCGCTGGGCGAAGTTTCCAGCTCGCCAGAGCGACACAATATGGGTATGAGCGCTCAGGCTCTCCCAGTCTGCCCCTCGGTGAAGTAAAAATTGTTGCCATTGCGCCACCGCATCCGAGTAGCGCTCCTGCTGAAGGTAAATACGGCTTGTGGCCTCATAGGCTTCAAAAACATGGGCGAAGTTCGCGTTGTTAAACACGTCGCGCACCATGGATTGGTTGGACGAAGCCGACATGGTGAGCGCTAACGAGCGAAAATATTCTTCGTAAATCACCCGGTCTTCGGCACTCAATGTGTCGGCAGGACCGAACCTCTGAATTTGAATAACGTTGACGAAATCCTCCAAGGCCGGTTGAAACAGCGATTGTCGGTATCGAGACCAACCCCTTTTGAACAAAGCGCGTTGGTAAAACGTTCGGTCATCGGTGTTAAACAACGCTTCGGTATAGCCCAGCTCCGCCATCATATAATCGCCCTGGCTGAATGCCCGCTCCGCCAGGCGGAACCTCGCTTCGGCATAAAGGGGCGACTCGGGATGATTGTCGGTCAACTCCCTGAGGCGGCTCAGTGACTGCTCATGCTCCCCGAGTTCGTTGTAGTTTTTTGCGAGCTGATACAGCCGGCGATCATTGCCTTCAGACTCGGGAAATTCCCGTAACGCGGTTTCCAGCAGCGCGATCGTTCGGGTGATGGTTTCGCGATAGGCGGCGTCCTCCTGATAGCCTTCACCCATTTCTAAACCTGCAATCAGTTCATAGCCAGCCGCCATTTCCAGGTCGGCCAGACGGGCAATGGCGAGGTTTCTGGCCGTATCGTTTTTTGGAGCGGTACGGATGTATTGATAATACGCGGCTTTGGGATCACGGGATTTTGAGGCTTTTGTGTTCACCGGAGATTTTACGGGCTCAACGGGCCGATCCAGCTCCGCCAATGAGTTATCCGGCGGAGCCGTTACGCAGCCCACGACTAAACACACAAGTAATGGCGCGAAGAGACGACAGATAGGACGATCTTTAGTGGTCATAGACTGTGGCTAAACCATATTGAGACTGACTGAGATACGATTGCGCCTGTTCTCGACGGCGCTGATACTCATCGTAAAGCTGTTGGGCCAGGCGTTGTTTCTGGAGTCCCTGAAGGCGGTTCAGCTCGTTCCGTAGGGCCATGTCGTCGACGTGCTCCGATAAACTGACGAGCAGCCGATATTGGCGGAGCAAAGCTGGCGGGGTAGGGTGGGTATCCTGACCCAGAAAAAACGGCACTTGAGCGATAGCGTCGAAGTCAGAAATCAGTTTGTTTGGCAAGTTGCCCTGGCTGAGTTCGGACAAACGAGCGTCATAACGATTAATCTGATTTTGATAATGGGCTATGGCTTCGGTGTAGCTCGCCTCGGCCAATACCAGCTCACCCATCCGTTCATAGGTGTAGGCCACCAAAAGCGCGTGCGCATCCACGGTGTCGCCAGCTGTGGCCCTAAGGTGTTGAAAAGCATTGAGTGCACCGGGGTGGTCGTTGAGATGTAAAGCCGCCAGACCGATCCCCAACCAGGCGTTGCCCGTATATCGACTATCTCTATCCACGCTGCGGAACGTTTTACGGGCGTCCCGATAAAAACCTTGCTGTAATTGAGACAAACCTTTGGTAATGCGCAGGCGGTTATGAAAGGGTTTCTCCATGGGGCGTGCTAAAAGCTGGTCAATCTCCCGGTAGGCGTCTGTCCACCAGCCCTGGGATATATACGCCAATGCCAGATTGGCCTGCGCGACCGGATAAAGTGGGGAGTTTTCTGAAAAGTTTTCGTACAGCGCGATGGCATGTCGATGTTGGCGGTTTAGCTGCAACAAAACCCCGCGCATCAGCGATAAATAATCTTGCTGATCGGCGCTTAGACTATAGCGGTTGGTTATTTGCGCTTTATGCCTTTGGGCCTGTGTCCAGTTCTTTGTTTCCAGCGCATATCGGGCCAGCCAAAATCTCAGTCTGGCCTGATCCGCTCGTCGCCCGCTATTCTGGGCGTGGCTCAGCAGCTGGTGTACCGGCTCGACCAAACCATGCTGTAGAAACAGTTGTGCAATCGCCTCGATGGAGCCGTCAACGGCGGACAGTCCCTGACGCTCTACGGCGGATGCGAAGCAGGCCATTGCGAGCAATGGCTCTTGCTCCGCGTTGTCCATCGCGATTCCTTCCGGGGTGGAAAACATCTCGCAGCGTTGGCCGTCCCTCTCGACCATGCGGACAAAGCTACGCTGGCTCACATTCTCAATCTGAGCCTGCAGCAGTTCCGGTGTCAAAGGCGCTGCAACAGTCGTTTGGCTTAATAAAAGCAATAACGCAGTAAGCACACTTCTCTCAAGCCGAATAGGCCGCACGACAATTCTAATCATGACTGTTGAATGTGATCCTGCTCCAGATAGATGGTCAACTAAGCTCGTAACTGAACTTACCATCGTCGCTGACTCCCAGATGAACCTTGGTTAGCGACTCGCCACCCACCATTTTCGCAAGGCATTCGGACGCCAGCTCCGGTAGTAGCGTGCGAGTTAGAATATTTTCGATATTGCGTGCGCCGGTATCCACCTCCTGGCTACGGGCGACGATGTGCAACATAACATCGTCGTCATAGGTAAATTCCGCGGCATAGCGGTCGTGCAAGCGTTCGCCGATTTTCTTCATGTTGATGGCGCAAATACGCAATAGGTCGTCATCGCTTAGCGGGTAATAGGGAATCACCGTAGCGCGGCCCAAAAACGCCGGTTTGAAATACCTGAGCAGTTGGGGACGGAAATTATCCAGCAGAACTTCAGGCTCAATGGGTTCTTCCTGGGATTGGCACATGGCTCGAATGTGCTCTTCTCCGGCATTGGACGTCATAATAATCACTGTGTTGCGAAAATCGATATCGCGCCCTTCGCCGTCCTTAATTGTTCCCTTGTCAAACAAATTGTAGAAAACGTCTTGAACGCCGGGGTGGGCTTTCTCCATCTCGTCAAGAAGTACCACGCTATAAGGCTTGCGCCGCACCGCTTCGGTGAGCACACCGCCCTCGCCATAACCAACGTAGCCGGGAGGAGAGCCAAGCAGCATTGATACTTTATGCTCTTCTTTGAACTCCGACATATTGATTACGGTAAGATTCTGCTCGCCGCCGTAGAGCATATCGGCCAGAGCAAGCGCCGTTTCGGTTTTCCCGACGCCGCTGGGGCCTACCATAAAGAACACGCCGATAGGCTTGCGTGGGTCGGTTAATCCGGCGCGGGAGGTGCGAATGTTTTCGGCAACGGCATCCAGAGCATGGTTTTGGCCGATTACCCGTTGGCTTAACGATTCGCTTAAGTCCAATACTGACTGGATCTCTCCGGCAACCATTTTTCCTAAAGGTATGCCGGTCCAATTGGATACGACTTCCGCGATCGCCTGACCGTCAACATGAACTTGTATCATGGGCCTCTCGCCCTGAAGCTCGGCCAGTTTATTCAGCTGGGCTTGCAGATCGGCTCGCACCTTGGCGGACTCGCCCTCGCTGGACTCGATGTTGGCGCTCTGATCCAGTTGATCCAGCAGGCGCTCGTGGTCATCTTCGAGCTGTGTTTGCAGAGCGTTAATCGTGGCGACCAGCTCTTTTTCTTGCTCCCATTGATGGAGTTGGCTCTCTAACCGGTCATGCAGCTGTGCCTTTTTTTGTTCCAGCTCGTCAATGCGCTCCTGACAGTTACCAAGCGAAGCGTTTTCCCGAGCCAGAGATTTCAAGGTGGTGCTGATCTGCTCGATGTCGCGCTGCGTATCCTCGACAGATGCAGGCGTGGCGCTTTGGCTCAGCGCGACCCGGGCACAAGCGGTATCCAAAAGGCTAACGGACTTGTCCGGCAGCTGGCGCCCTGGCATGTATCGGCTGGACAAACGGACGGACTCGACAATGGCTTCATCCATAATGCGTACACCGTGGTGAGCCTGGAGCATGCCTCCGATGGCGCGCATCATATTGATGGCTTTCTCTTCACTCGGCTCTTCCACTTTTACCACTTGAAAGCGGCGGGTTAGGGCAGGGTCGCGTTCAAAGTACTTTTTATATTCGGCCCAGGTGGTAGCCGCTATAGTGCGCAGTTCGCCTCGTGCCAGAGCGGGCTTGAGCAAGTTTGCGGCATCACCTTGCCCTTCCTTGCCGCCAGCGCCGATCATGGTATGAGCTTCATCAATAAACATGATGATCGGCTGAGGCGAGGCTTTCACCTCAGCAATCACTGACTTCAAACGATTCTCAAATTCGCCCTTAACACTGGCGCCCGCTTGCAGTAAGCCCAAGTCCAGGCTGCGGATGGACACGTTTTTCAGGGGGTCGGGTACGTCCCCGGTGGCGATGCGAAGCGCGAAGCCTTCAACCACAGCGGTTTTCCCCACGCCAGCCTCACCCGTCAATATGGGGTTGTTCTGGCGTCGGCGGATGAGAATATCGATGATTTGTCGAACCTCGACATCACGACCCCATACCGGATCAATTTTTCCGTCTTTGGCGGCTTGGGTCAGGTTGACGGTGTATTTGTCCAAGGCGGGTGTGCGGCTCGCTTTGGGCAAACCTGTTTCATCACCCAATGATCCGCCACCATTAAGGTTGCCGTCTCGTGATTCGCTGGTGGTGCCTACAATAGCCGGCACCAAACTGCGGATGGACTCTGGCGGAATGTCTCGCAAGGGCGGGCAGGAGGCGACGGCCGAGCGGCGCAGATTATCTTCCAACATCATGGCGGCAAATAGATGTGCCGAAGTGACGGTGTTGTGGCCGTACTCAATGGAGGCCAAAACCCAGGCTTGTTTCGCCAATTCCACGACGTTTGGTGCCAAAGCGGGTGGTCGGGAACTGCCCGCTTTAATGCTATCTAATTCGCGGTTGAGCCTCTCAGATAGAGTATCAGGCGATAGGTCAAATGTTTTCAGCAGCGCCTGCAAGTCAGAATCGTCGACTTCCAAAAGCTTGATCAGCCAGTGCTCGACTTCTACATTGTAATGGGTTCGGGAAAGGCATAGCCCTGCGGCCCCCTCCAGAGCGTTGCGAGTGGTGTTGTTCAGCTTTTTAATAAGCGATTTTAAGTCCAGCGTGATCATGCTAATACTCCGTTATATGTTTTTAACCTGTTAGTAGATTTCTACAATCGGCTGCCCGAGACGGGTATCGAAATCACCGATTCCAAATTTCTGTGAGCGCTATCGTTCTGCGGCAGTCGCGTATTCCAGCCCAAAATCGTGCTTTTCTTACTGGTCAGCCTTAGCTCGTTAGGCATCTCTGACTGCTTGGTTTGTATTGTGAAATCACAGCTATTTTCTACCCCCAAATAGAGGGACGAAAGCTCTCGCATAGCGGCAAGCTTAGGGGAGCCGGGTGCAAATTGGTGATGCTGGCTCCGACTAAGGGGGCCAACAACAATCTCCACTTTGTTTTGAGCGAGCCATGACTTTTTGCCCAGCATGGCGGTGCCCAAACGGTTGTTCTGACCCTTCGGCTTATCGGCCGATGGTAGCTGGCATAACATGCTTGGTAGCACCTCACACCAGCTGCCTGAGAACTCCCGAATTTTTATGGGTACGTTGAAGTAGGATGAAAGAATTTGCTGTAAGTTGGCGGAGGTGATCACGCCCTGCGATAAAAGTCCCCCATAGTAAATGAGCGTTTCACGCTCGATACCCTTACCGGCCTTAAATATTCCTGGGGAAAGGCCGATCAACGACAGGAGCACTTCTGTGTGCTTGTCCATCGCCTGTGAATGACCGCTGGCTCGGGAACGCTCATATTCCAGGGGCAGACGGTATTTGGTGGACGCACGCCAAAAAAGCGTGCTGGATCGGTGCACAAACAGATCCAGGAATGCGGCGAGAGCCTGGTCTTTTTCCTTCTGACGCTCCAGCAGTAGTTCCGTGTAATGAAACGGCAAAGGGCCCATGGCACCCGCCAGCCCAATAAAGCCCGCATTCAGCTCCCACCGGCCGTCATCGGTGGGCTTCAGGCGAGAGACTTCTTGTCCCGGAAACGATAAGTTGTGATGGCCTTTTATACGCACAGGTTCCGCTTGAGGAGGGCGAAAGTCGGTGCGGGATACGGTTTTCCGATTTTCCGTTGGTGCTTTCTTCGCTTTCGACGAACTATTGTCGTGGGCATGACTGCGCTCCAGAATTCTCATGATCTGGAGAAAGGAAAACGCCTGCGGAAAACGTTTTATCCGCTCGATTACTGAGCGGGCTGGGCGCCGGTTCGTATCGGACATTCCTTGTAAATCCCTTCTTTATTTTCCAATTTGATAAAGACTTTACTAAACGAATTTACCGAGCAGTACAGTGCGAAAAAGTGTTCTATAACCAATGCAAACAAGCACAGGCTAATGCCTGAAAGCACCCGGTCGTTGATGGTTACCGTAACCTCTATGCCCCGGCACAGGGTTGGGTAACCCCCGATATTGATAGGCGCATTGACCGGCCGGGCCTGGAGGTCAACGATCGACTCGACAATGGATCGGTTGACGGATGAGTGCTGGAAGTCATAAAGCCTGAGCATCTCTTTAAAGGCTTCTTTCGCATTCTCTCCACCCGTTAGCGACCAATGGTTTAGATTTAGGTGAGACAGTAAGCGCCATCGAGCGCCGTTGCCGAGAGGGGGCCTTATGGTCTCGGTTGGCTGTACGATGCACTGGATCGTGGTGCACGGGGGCGTGGCGTTTACTGCTTGCAGTGACGGCTCGGTCTGGTTAAACGGGAGCTTGCTGGGTTGATCACGATTGCTGCAGGTGGTGCTAATCAGCAGCGTCTTATCCTCAGCAATGCTGGGCGCAAAATCCAGGTCCACCAAACTGATAAATATATCGGTGCCGTTATCACGTTTGGTCGCTTTCAACTTGGCGTGTTGACGGCGTGCGTACCAAAAGGCTTGATCGCTGTGGTAGTCCCGATCGTGATTCATGCCGTAAAACGGTCGGTAGGTCGTCGTCTTGCCGTAAGCGTCGGCGGCAACGACTTTATCTACAGAGTAGACTTCATACCCTTCAGGGCGTCGCACGTCAGGAACAACCTGGTACTCGGTCTGACGCTGATCCAGCTCAATAGGGTCTGTCTCGTGGGAGAACAGGTTTACCACAGGGCTACAGCCCAGTACGAAGTTTTCGGCGCTAATGTTGTGCTCGAGCTCTATATTGGACTCGTTAAAATACAGATACAGCTCAAAATGGTTTACGCCAGCACCTAGCCGAGCCAGCTCTACCCCTTCCACATCCAGGAACATAAATTTTTGAGGGAAAGCGAAGTATTCGGTGAGCAACCGATAGCCCATAAAAGATGATGGAGGGTAGGGGAGCAGCCCCTGATCCGGCTCGAATCCAACCGGCTTAACGGCATCTGCACCGAGAAAAATCGGGGTTTGGCCAGCGCCACCGGTGCTCAGCACAACGTTTTGACAGCTGTTAAACAGCAGCTCGTATAACGGGTGTATGTGTTGTGCCTGCCCCTTCAGGTAGAAACGCAAACGACGCGTTCCCAGCTCGCTCAAGTCGATATTGTCCACAAAGGCGTCGAACGTCAGCTTAAGCACGCTGGCGGCGCCGCGCACTCGATCCGACCCAGGCGTCGTAAAGGGGCGCCCCATTAGCGCTGCATCGCTAACCTGCAGAGGCAGGAGCTCAACATCATAAGTTGTGCTAAACCGACAACTTTCGCCACTAAAGGACCGGGTTTCTAATAGAGTGTCGCGCGGTACCGCGAATGCGGTATCCAGTTGTTCGTCGTCAGGGGCAAACTGAACAATCGACATCGACGGAATGGGCCGCTGGTAGTGAGGGAACAGAACGGTCAATAACGCATCGCTGATTTCTGGAAAATCGTCATCCAGCTTGTGGTGAATGCGCGCATTCAAGTAAGCGAAACTCTCCACCAAACGGGATACATGAGGATCTTCAATGGTATCGACATTGATCCCCAATCGGCTGGCGATTTTGGGATTTTCCCGGGCGAACTCGGCCCCCATTTGACGGATAAAGGCCAGTTCTTTCTCGTAGTAGCTGAGTAGTTCATCAGCCATGAGCGGACTCCTGAACATTAACGGATCTGGAGATGGGCTCCAAAACGGAATCGAAAACCACAACCTGGGGTGCGGGGTCCGCCCAGAGGACGGCGTCTATTCGAAAACGCAGGGTGCGATCGGTGGCTTCTCGGTTTTCCATTGGAGTCACTTTGACGCTTTTAAACCGAGGTTCGTACTCGCGCAGTATACGTTCCAGATCACGGGTAAACTCTCGTTTTTTTTCAACGCTGGAGATATTGATGGTGGCCAAATCAGGCAGGCCATAATTTAGCAGCGATACATTTAGCTGCTCTAAGTCTTCAGGGGGCTCCACCACTCGGTATCGGGTGTTGAGAAGATTCTCCAAATCTCGTCGGACGCTTTGACGAAGATCGGTTAGCTTCTGTGTTGCGGAGCGCGTCGCTTCTCGATCAACATGAGGCTCTTGATCAATTAACCGGTCCAGAATCGATGGGCGTAAACTTTTACGCGGGTTAGCTCTAGCCATAGAACAATATTCCTTATTATTGGCCTGTTTGAACCAGCTCGGTGACCAGCTCAAGCTCGGACACCATCTGATCTATCTGGTAGTGCGGGACCAGGTGAATTACGCATACGTACTGCCCCGGCCTGTCGGGATGCTCCGTTACCTTTACGGCACCTTCTCGAAGCGGATATCGTGCCTGCTCTTCCCACTCCAGGTCTTCCCGGCCAGTGGTGTACTTGAATAGCCAATCGCGTAAAAAGTCCTCGCATTCATTGGCGGTAATGAAGGCACCGATCTTGTCCCGGATCATGACTTTAATGTAGTGGGCAACCCGGGATCCGCATAAAACATGCTGCAACATGGCAGCGAGTTTGGCGTTTACCCGATTGTCGGACGATTTGCTCTGGGGCGGCCGCTGTACAGAAGCGTTGCTGTAGAACGCCGCGAACGGCGTGTTGTAGCACTGGCACAACGGAATAAAGCCCAGATGGCTGAGCTCCCGTTCGCGTTTGTCGGTGATGATCACATCCGTTAGTGGCTTGCCGGCGATATCACCAATGTCGGTTTCGAAACGGTCCATGGGCAAAGTGGTAACCAGCCCGCCACCCACCTGATTGCGGGGTACGCCACGAATATGGCCAAACCACCCCACGTTGGCAAACTCTCGGATCAAAACGCCACCAAACGCGTAGGCGGCGTTCGCCCATAAATAGTTGTCGGCGTTATTGGTGCCTAACTCCTCGCGAAACGGCACACCTTTGTAACTGCCCGCTTGAGTGCGGTAGGGCCGACGCATTAAAACCCGGGGCAGTGCCAACCCAATGAAGCGTGAATCGGATTTTTCCCGAAACGCACGCCAGCGTATGTACTCCTCCTGGCTGAATATCGCTTCCAGGTTAATAGGCATGCCTAAGGTGGAAAAATCATCTAGCCCGAACAGCTCCGGTGCGGCGCCGGTTATTAGCGGGGAGAAAGACGCCGAGGCGATCTGTGCCAGACCTTCAAGGGTTGTGATGTCGTCGTGGGGATGCTTCGCGCTGGGCCTATGAGTAACTTCGTAATCGGCGATAATTGCACCGTAAGGCTCACCGCCTGGGTGGCCGTACTCATCATTATAGATTTTTCGAAACAGCTGGCTCTGGTCAAAGTCAAGAGCCTTATCAATATCCCTGGCAACTTCAGCCCAGCTGATATCGAGGACTTTGAGCTTGATGTTGCGTGCGCCCTCGGCCTGAGTTGTCAAAAACCAAAGGCCTCGCCAGGACGCCTCCAATTTCTTAAACCGCGGGTGATGAATGATCTCATTGATTTGAGCACTGATCGCCCGGTCTATCTTAGCAATGGCGCGATTAACCGCCACGACGATATCGTAGGGTTCTTTGAGGTAAGAGACCGGTGAAATATGAACTAACCAGCTCGTTAACGCCCGCGTGGGGTTTGGCTCATTGAGGAAATCATCCAGGCTAACGACGTGCGACTCAGCCTCGCAGATCTGCTCCAGACTTACGGCGGGTCCTGCAAGTGCGGACTCTGAGTTATCTTTAATGGAGCTAATGGACATTGAGAGGATGCTACAGATAAGTTGATGAATGCACGAAGCGCTAATGCAATATTTGGTCAGTATGACCTTTCTCGATGGCCCGAAAGAAAATATTTGAGCCGTTTCAGTACGACGATGTAGCAAACTGTGGCTACGGGTATGTAAAGCGTAAGCGTGAGTATTAAAACTAAAATACTTTTTATGCTTTGAATCATCAGAAAGCTGACCAGTATGACCAAGGCCCAATATGCGAAGCCAAATAGTTCGTCCAGAAGTGTAAACCTGAACAAAAGGCCGACAATCTTTTTCCGTGCCATCGTTTTTATATCCGGCATCGGCCAAGGTAAATAGCTAACGCCATTTACCTTGGCCGATGTACGCCTTAACCCGCCTTGGGAATATTCGCTACCAAACGTAGCGAGGCGGTAAGCTCTTCCATTTGAAGCCAGGGGCGCATCCAGGCGACGGCGTTGAAAACGCCGGGTTGACCTGGCACTTCCTTAACTTCCACATGCGCTTCCGCCAGCGGAAAGCGAGCTTTCATTTCTGGACTTGCACCGGGGCTGCCATTGACGTAGTTGGCGATCCAACGGTTCAGCCACTCTTCGGCTTCGCCCGCTTCCATGAAGGAGCCGATTTTGTCCCGCGCCATAACTTTCAGAAAATGGGCGATACGCGAGGTGGCCATAATGTATGGCAGTCGTGCAGAAATGGCGGCGTTAGCCGTTGCTTCGGGGTCATCAAACTTCGCCGGCTTTTGCGTGGTTTGTGCACCGAAAAATACCGCGTAGTCGGTATTTTTGTAGTGACACAACGGCAAGAAACCCAGTTTGCTCAGCTCGGCCTCACGACGGTCGGTGATGCCGATTTCCGTGGGGCATTTTTGATCCACGTCACCGTCATCGCTGACAAAGGTATGGCTGGGCAGGTTGTCAACCCGACCGCCGCCCTCGGCCCCGCGAATGCTGGTGCACCAACCGTACTCGGAAAAGGCCTTGGTCAAAACAGTGCCCAGTGAATAGGCGGCGTTCATCCAGCAATAGGAGTCGTGCCCCGTTTTTACGTGTTTGCCTTCTTCGTTCGTATCGGCTTCTTCGAAGTTAAAATCTTCTACTGGTTTTGTAGAAGCGCCATAGGGCAGGCGTGCGAGCACTCTGGGCATCGTCAGCGTCACGAAGCGTGAATCCTCACTCTCGCGGAAGCGACGCCAGGGGATGTATTCTGCAGAGTCAAATATTTTCTCCAGATCCCGCGGTTTAGACAGCTCGGTGAAATCATCAAAGCCGAACATTTTTGGCGATGATGCGGATATGAATGGGCAAAACCCGGCGGCCGCAACGTTGGAGATCTGGCTCAGAAGCGATACATCATCGGGATGCGACGAAAATTCATAGTCACCGATTAAGGCGGCATACGGCTGACCGCCCGCAGTGCCGAATTCACTTTCATAGATTTTCTTGAAGATCTGGCTCTGGTCGAACTCGACGGCTTTCTCCAGGTCCCTGGCAAGCTCTTTTTTGCTAATGTTCAGAACACGCAGTTTCAGTTGTGAGCTGGTCTCTGTGTTCATTACCAGGTGGTTCAGACCGCGCCATGAACCTTCCAGCTTTTGAAATTTTTCATGATGCATAATTTCAGAAAGCTGTTTGGACATCAGCTGGTCCACGGCTTCGATGGCTTTGTTGATGGTCACGGTGAGGTTTCGGTCCCATTTTACCGTGCCGCTCATAGCCTCTTTGGCCAGGGTTTTAAGAAGCTCTTGGGTTTCATCGGCGGGCGTTTGCCGGGTGGCGGCGATGGCCTGCTCCAGAAAGCTTACCTCTTCAACTTCCGCTTCTTGCTGGTCTAGTAGTTGTTCTTCAGTCGCCATCTTTCTCATCCCCTTTTTCTTCGTTACCAATACCGAGTTCGCCCGATAGTGCAGAAAGGGCTTCGGTATCGCTCAGAACACTTTCCAAGATGTTCTCCAGATCTTCAGATCGATCGGCTTTCGTGAGCAGGTCCCGGAGTTTGTTGCGCGTTTCCATCAATTTCTTGAGGGGTTCGACCTGTTGCACCACGCGCTGTGGCTCAAAGTCTTCCATGCGGTTGAAGTCCAGGTCGACAGCCATTTCGCTGCCATCATCTTCCAGGGTGTTTTTAACTTTAAAGTTCAGTTTAGGGTTGATCTTGCCCATCAGGTCGTTGAAGTTGTCCCGGTCAATCTGGGAAAACTTGCGCTCCTTCAGAGATTTTTTACCCTCGGTGTTATCCCCGGAGTAATCACCCATTACGCCCATTGCGAAGGGCAGTTCCTTCTCGGAGACAGTGCCGTTGGTCTCTACATCGTAAGTAATGTGAACGCGGGGTTTTCTAACCCGGTTGAGTTTGTCATGTATGCTATCGGACATAATCCCTAATCCTCGTATCTGAGTTAAAACTCGGTTTGCGGGGCTGGTGTTCTAGTGCGCTATTCATCCACCTCCACGCCGGTAAGCTCGCTAAAGTGGGCGCGAGAAGATGAGTCTGGAATCAACTCCATGATCAGTTGGTCCAGGCTCATATTTCCCCATTTCACGGCCTTTTGCAGTACGTAGGAGATGGGGGAATGGGGCTCAGTTTTTCGAAAGAATTCTGAAATTTCTTTAAGCTGACGAAGCGCGTAATCGCGATCCATGCCGGCTTTTGGCGCGTTGCTTTGTACCGGTGCGGCGCCGTTGCCAGAGTCATCAGTGGGTTGTTCATCGGCCACGGCATTATGGGCTGCTCCATCCAGGCCGGCGTATTTGTCTTTGCCAATATGTTTAATGGCGCCCTGACATTCTTCCAGTATGTCGATGATGTTCCGTGTTGGCGGCGCGTCGTGGGCCCCGCAGTGTTCATCAAGTAGCTGGCCGCAGGCTTTAAAGTATTCCAGGCACTGCTCAAGGTCCTCCCGTTGATTGAGGAAGAACTCGTCGGTGGATTCGTTCACGGCCTTCTCGATGTCCTCGAGGTCAAAGCCCAGATTGTCGCGCTTGCTAAGACGCGTCTCCTCGTCGGAAACTTTTTCAATTTCCAACGCCTGCTGATACTGCCAATAGCTGAACGGGCCCGGGGGTTGACCCTCGGTGATGGGGACTTTTCGGATGGGCGCAATCAGCACACCTTCGGCGCCTTCGCCATTTAATCCGGCTAAAGGCGCGGTGCGGGTTTCCAGTCCGTCTTCATCCGGCATGGGGTGCAGGCCATCCCAAAACCTGTCCACCATTTCATGCAGTAACTGAAAGGCATCTCTCAGTCCTTGAAAACCGTACCGGCGCAGCAATGCTTCGGTATACCAGCTGGCGATCTCTAGATCTTTGCTTTGGGTGGCCAGTATTTCGGGCGCAAGCTCTAACACTTCTCGCCAATATTGATCCGCTTCTTGGGTATCCCCATCATGTACGCTTTTGCGCTCGGCGGCGCGAGCGCCAGAGCGGGCGGCCTTAATTGTCTGATAAGTTGAGGTGGGCGACGAATCCCGACGAATATCATCGCCTGCTGGTGACTCTTCGGAAATCGGAGCCAGCAGTCGCTCTAAATCAATAATGTTGGGGGAGGCCATGAATCACTTACTTCCCTTTTATATATAAAACCGATTCCAGTCGTTAACAGCCGTGGTGTGCACACTCGTGCAAGGGCCGGACAGTATACGCGCTCGTTTTTCGTTTCGTCGTTCGTGACTTGCAATCCGTATTCTTTAATCGTCATCGGGTTGGTTGTGTACCACCAAATTATCTATTCCGTTATTCGTCGTCGAAATATAAACGCATTGACGTAATAATCAAATCTTTCGTGTTGATACGCGACGCTGAATTGAGCAGAAAGGTACCACAGGTTTCGTCACAATTTAAGTCCTCTCAACTGTCGATGTTGAATTTTACACACAAAAAGGAAAAGAATGTGACGTAAGAGGTGTGATTCTTTACACTAATTTGTTGTACACTTTGTCCCGCTTACGAGGACTCAGACGCCGAGCATAAAAATTTGTGCGGCCAATGACGCATTAATCCTCAACTTGGAAAACGGAACCTTTCGGGCGGTATGGGATGACACTGCAAATCAGGATAATTAAGGCGCCACACAGCGCGTCACTTGCCCAGAATAATCATATATTTGACGAGAGCGGTGGGACCGTAGGAAGAGGTCCGGGCAACACCTGGGTCTTGCCTGATCCCGAGCGAATCTTATCGTCGAGACACTGCGAGTTTGTGTTCGAAGGGGGTTGTTATCACCTCATCGATCTCAGCACCAACGGAACATTTATTAATGGCTCGCCGGAGCCCATCGGCAAAGGCGCGCGGGCGCAGTTGGCGCATGGGGATAGCGTTGAAATAGGCGACTACTGCTTCTCTGTCGCGCTGGAACATGCTTCCCAAGACAATTTATTTTCGGCCGATAGCCAACCCTTAGAGATGGAATCACCGTTTGCCTCGACGTCGGATTCGAATTTTTCCAACTCGCCGTTTGGCAATAATTCTTTTGAAGATCAAGCGCCTTTGTCACTGAACAGTGAGGCGGATGTTGTTGATCCCTTGCAAGCGCTCGATCAGGCTGGAAGCACCAGTTCGGCTGACGCTTTTTTCGGAACGAGCCAAACGGAAACCGGGTCTGATCATATTTTTTCACCCACGAATAATGACGTCACCAGCGAACAGCCCATCAGCGAAGCCGTGGCTTGGCCAGAGGCGGTGTCGGAAAATCTTATTCCTGATGATTGGGATTTGGATGAAGGGCTGGATTCGTCGTTAGATCATAGCGCCGCGTCTGAAGAAGTATTTTGGGGAGACTCTGATTTCGGTGGTTCGGCGGACACACCGTTCCAGACAGAATCAATTCCCGAGCAAGGCTTCATGGCCCCGACCGATCCACCTTTTGCCGATCCGTCGCCCTCCCAGCCTCAACCGGAGTGGCCTAGGTCGGGGGCGTCAGCGGCTTCGGCGCCATCCGCTGGGCCAGTGCCGCCGGCAGGAGCCGTGATGCCCGCACAGTCGGCCGCGCCTGTGCATCAACCTGTGCTCCCGCTTCAGCAAGAGGCTCAGCCATCACGGGCGCCGCAACCGCAGTCCATACCGCGCGGACCAGTTAGGGCGGTATCGCAGGGCGATCCCTTGATTGCGGCGATGGGACTGGACCCTGCCCAGTTTGACCAAGCACGTCGTGATGAACTTCACACTTTAGTGGGAAGCCTGATGCGCGACGTTGTCGAAGGTTTGATGCAGGCCATGCGAGCGCGGGCAAGTATAAAAAATGAATTCCGCATGAACGTTACCACCATTCAGCCGGTGGAGAACAATCCGTTGAAGTTTTCGGCGGATGTGAATGAAGCCATGGAGAACATTTTCGTCAGGCAGAGCAATGCCTATAAGGCGCCCGCCGACGCGGTTAAGGAAGGTTTTAAAGAAATTGCCGGACACCAAATGGCAATGATTGCGGGTATGCGCGAGGCGTTCGAAGAAATGCTAAAAGGATTTGGACCCAGCCGATTGGAACAAAATTTTCGCAGACATCAGAAGCCGGGTGCCATTCCTGTTTTGCAGAACGCGCGCTACTGGCGTCAATACCAGGCGCACTATCAAGAGCTGACCGACAACCTGGAGCGATCATTTCAACAAATTTTTGGGGATGTTTTCGTGCAAGCGTATGAAGATCAGTTGCGCCGTCTAGCCGCGAGCCGAAAACCTTAAAGCTAAGTTCCCTGTAACGACTAGGAAGTGACCAAAGGACAAGATAATGACAGTAACACGGATCACCGGGCCAAGAATACAAGCCGCAACTCTCTTTTTTCTGGCGTTTGTGCTGTTGGCAGGGTGTTCATCGAATAAAAGCCGGGTTGGCAGTTTGTTTAACGCCGATACCGATGTGCACCTCACGCTCATCGCCGACGGATACATTAATCCTGGGCACCAGGGGGATGCCGCCCCCTTGTTTATTCGGCTTTATGAGCTGAAATCCGGCGATGCATTCCGCCGCGCGAGCTTTATTGATCTGTATGAAAACGCGGAGACAGTCCTCGGCAATGATCTGCTCAATCAGCGCCAGCTATCGCGTGTGGCGCCAGGCGAAAGCCGTGAAGAAAAGTTGGTTCTTAGCCGCGATACGCGCTACATCGGCCTGTTTGCGGAATTTTATGATTACGACGACGCGGCCTATCACCTGGTGGTGCCCGTCGTAATGCATAACGTGCGGCGCAATCAAGTGAAGGTGCATGTCGCCGGCAACCGTCTTCAGCTGATCCAATAATGGGTGTACACCACCTGAGCGTTAATAAAACTTAAGGCAGGGATCTAGCCTACTAGCCCGCCGCGATAAATGGATAAGGTATGTCTTTAAACAGTAAAGTCGTTTGGTCCGAGGGAATGTTTCTGAACCCTCAGCACTTTCAGCAATTCGATCGCTACGTCGAACGTCACGTGGACGCCAAGTGCTCAGCGCAGGGCGATTATCGCTGGGGGCTACAAGAGTTTGAGCTGGATCAGCAACTGCTTAACTTGGGGAAATTATCCGTATTGAGGGCCAAAGGGATCTTTCCTGATGGTACGCCGTTTAATTTCCCTGATGTGGATGACGCGCCTCCCGTACTGGACGTACCAGAAGGGCTACACAATACGCTCGTTTATCTCACCGTTCCCGTAAAACGGCCGGGCGCGGTGGACGTGTCCCGACAAGACGATGCCCAGGCACTGGCGCGCTATTATGTTTCGGAGGTCAACGCCAGAGACGTTTCCGCGGAAGCGGGTGATACGCGTCCAGTGGAAGTGGGAAAGCTGCGTTTGCGGGTCATGCTTGAGACCGACGACTTGAGCGGTTATGCCTGTATCGGTGTGCTGAGGATCGCCGAATCCCGGGAAGATAAGAACGTATTGCTTGATGACCAGTTCATGCCCAGCTGCCTGGACTGCCGGGCCGCATCCAAGTTGGCGGGCTTTCTGCCTGAGCTTGCCGGCTTACTTCATCATCGTGGTGAGGCCATTGCCGGCCGTTTGGCCGATGCCCGTCGGGGCGGTACCGCTGAAATTGCCGATTATATGATGCTGCAGATGATCAACCGTTACGAACCGGTGGTTAATCATTTGGCTCAAATCACCGGGTTACACCCGCTGGGACTGTATCAACAGCTGCTGCAAATGGCGGGCGAGTTATCCACATTCGTATCGAAAGAGAAGCGTCCGCCGCAATTCCCCACGTATTTGCACGATGACTTACAAAAAACCTTTAGCCCAGTTATATCCACTCTCCGCACCTATCTGTCCATGGTGTACGAGCAGACCGCTATCGGCCTTAGTTTGGTGGAGAAAAAGTATGGCATCCGCGTTGCGGAAATTACTGATCGCTCCTTGCTGGACAGCGCGACATTTATCTTGTCGGTGAGTGCGGATGTGCCGGAAGAGGTATTGCGTTCCCGCTTGCCCGCGCAAATAAAAATTGGCCCGGTGGAGCGTATTCGTCAGTTAGTAAATGCCGCCATGCCAGGCATTGCGATCAAACCCTTGCCCGTAGCACCCCGGCAAATTCCGTATCGGTCCGGGTACGCCTACTTTGAGCTGGAAAAACGCAGTCAGTTCTGGAAGGAGCTGCAAAACTCGGGTGGATTTGCATTGCATATCGGCGGTGACTTTCCGGGCATGGACATTGAGTTTTGGGCGATTCGGCAGTAGCCGAGGTCATGGCTGAGCAGCTTGCCGGCCCAGAATGGAATGGCGTCACACTAAGCGGAAATTATTATGGATTACTCAGACAAAACCGTGTTCAAACAGCCAAGACCAGGTGGCGATCGAACAGTCGTGAAGCCCTCCCCGGGCGGGGCGGGCGTACCTCGACGCACCGTCGAAGTACACTCAGCGGCGCCTAACTTCCAAACGGCACATTCGGCGGATCCGGGACTGGCCGAATCCTTGGCGCCCTCTCGCAGCCTCAACCCCTTAGTGAGCGCCGCCGACACACTAATTGTGGTTTACGGAAAGGTCCGTCAAACACCCCGCCACAACAACGTAGCCGGCCTGTACCAAGAGCTCACCAGCGAAATTCGCAGCTTCGAGGTGCGTGCCCGAGATAACGGCGTTAAACCTGAAATTATTCTGGCCGCACGCTATGTATTGTGCTCGGCGCTGGATGAGGCGGTATTGAACACTCCGTGGGGCAGCGATAGTCCCTGGGCGCAAAGAACACTATTAAGTGCCTTTCACAACGAGACATCAGGGGGCGAAAAGTTCTTTCTGATTCTTGATCGTATGCGGCAGGCGCCGGGCGAAAACCTGATGATGCTCGAGCTTATGTACCTGTGTCTCAGTCTCGGTTTCGAGGGTCGTTACCGTCTGGCAAACCGAGGTCGAGACGCCCTTGAGCAGATCAAAGATGAGCTGTTTCGTCTAATTCGCCAGTACCGTGGCGAGCACGAGCGCTCGTTGTCTTCAAATTGGCAGGGGCTGGGAAAAGCGCGCGGGTCCCTGTCTGAACATATACCGCTATGGGTATTGGCCTGTATTGTCGCCGGCGGATTGTTACTGACGTATACCGGCTTTAACTACTGGCTATACACCAACTCGACGCCGGTAGTGGAACGCCTGGAAGAGGTGACGCGCTCGATCGATGCCTCTAGAGGCCTCTAGCCCATGCGGCGCAGCAGCAATCGACGCGACCAAGCGCGGGTTGACAAGCCAATAGTTGGTAAGCCGGTAGTTGGCAAGCCGATAGAAAGACCCTCAATCAAGGGAACGCAGTTTCAGGACAAGGTATGAAAAAGGTCAAAGCCGTTTTACTTCACCCGATTACCATTTCCATTTTCGGTATCACGTTGCTGTCGTTACTGGTTTGGTTTTTTGGGCCCCACATCAAGTTTGGCGCTGACAACGTTGCGCCGCTTGGTGAGCCCACTGTCCGTCTGCTGATCATCATGGCAATTCTGGTGCTTTGGGGGCTGAACAACCTGCGTATTCAAGCCAAAGCCCGCAAGAATAACCAGGAGCTGGTTGACGATATTCGACAAAGCCAGGACGACGTGGGGCGAGACCACACCTCAGATCAAGCGGCAGAGGAGGTCGCGCAGATTAACGAGCGGTTTGTTGACGCGCTCAATACGTTGCGCAAACTGCGCTTTAAAGGACGCGCCAATAGAAAAAGCAAAGCGCTCTACGAATTACCCTGGTACATCATCGTTGGCCCACCCGGAGCGGGTAAAACCACCGCGTTGGTCAATTCCGGACTGGAATTTCCGTTGGCGGACCAATTTGGCAAAGCGGCCCTGCAAGGTATTGGCGGCACGCGCAACTGCGATTGGTGGTTTACCAACGATGCGGTTCTGGTGGATACCGCCGGCCGCTATACCACTCAGGATAGCCATAGAGTTGTGGACAGCTCGGCTTGGGAAGGTTTTCTTGATCTTCTGAAACGCCATCGCCGCCGCCGCCCCATCAACGGTGTCATCGTATCCATCAGCTTGCAGGATCTGCTTACCCAAACGGAAGAAGAACGGTTTCAGCACGCCAAAACCATTCGTACCCGCATTGACGAACTGATGGCCAAGCTTGAAGTTCGGTTTCCGGTGTACCTCATGTTTACCAAGTCCGATCTGGTATCCGGGTTTAATGAGTTTTTTGAAGACCTGAGCAAAGAAGAGCGGGAACAAGTGTGGGGCACGACCTTGCCGGACGCGCCTGAAGCGGATGCCACGCCGGACGTGGCCTTCTTGGCAACTGAATTACAGCAGCTGGAGCAGCGGCTTTACGATCGGGTCCTCTGGCGTATGCACCAGGAGCGGGACGTTAACCGCCGCGCCGCCATCGAGCGATTTCCCAAACAAATGGAACAGGTTAACGCCTTAGTGAAAGAATTCGTTCAGCAGGCGTTTTCACCGAACCGCTACCATTATCAACCGTATCTGCGAGGGGTTTACTTTTCCAGTGGTACACAAGACGGTACACCGATTGACCGGCTCATGTCCTCGGTGTCCTCGTCCTTCGGTTTTTCCCGAGAAGCATCCCAGTCGCCCTCTCAGCGGGGCAAAAGCTTCTTCTTGGGAAGACTGTTTCAGGATGTCATCATTCCCGAGTCGGAGCTTGTGGGTACCAACCGCCGCTACGAACGCCTACAAATATGGGGCCGCCGCGCATGCTACGGAGCCCTGGCGGGAGTGTCGGTGGTGTTGTTGCTTGTTTGGGCAGGGGCGGTGAGTCGCCACGCGTTGTTTATGGAAGACGTCAAAACTCATCTGGCAACGTTTGAAAACGAACGCCGCGAGTTAGCGTCGTGGGACCGATCTCCGCGTGCAGTACTGCCCTCTCTCACAGCGCTCGCGCAGGCGAGCGAAGTGTATAACCAAGAGGCCCATCCGTGGCTTACCGGCGTCGGCCTTTATGATGGGCGCATTGATCGCCGTGCGGATGATGCTTACCACGCCTACCTCCGGGCCGATTTTCTGACCGCACTACTGGAATATACTGAAGCCGCTCTGCAGCGAGCCGAGGACAGTATCGAGCTTTATAACACCTTTCGTGTGTACCGGATGTTCGAGCAGGTGGACCGCCTCGACACGCCTCGAGTAGCGGAGTGGTTTCAGAATCAGTGGAGCCATGACGCCGCGCTGCAAACCAGCGAACAACAGCAGTTAGCACGCCACTTGAATCGCCTTCTGAGCTTGAAGCCAGAACCGCGTGAACTTAATGAAGCCCAAGTGCGTGCCGTCGCCCAGCGTTTGTTGCAACTTCCGGTTGCACAGCGGGTGTATAACCGCATTCAGAACGATCGGCAATATCAGCGCAGCGTTGATATGAGCCTTTTGTTTGGCAACAACGCTGGCTCGGTGTTCGAGGTGGATGATCGCGCCCGACAGGCCGCCAATGTGCCCTGGCTCTATACCCACGAAGGCTTCAAGGAAATCGATGTGTCAGCCAACTCCAGCGTCTTGCGGGAATTGGTGGATGATCGCTGGATCTTTGACGGCTCCGGTTATACCGACACCGCGATGGAAAACCCGGACTTGCCCCAAATCAGCAAGCAAGTCACGGATTACTACTTGACCGACTATGCCCGAACCTGGTCGCAGCTATTAAATAGTATTCAGGTTCGACCGTTCAGCAATATGCAGCAAGCCGCCGACGTGCTCTCGCGTGCGGCCGACCCGTTATCCTCTCCGATACGGAGAATTCTGCAGTTGGGGGCCCAGCACACACAGCTGACCGACACCCGAGCAACCGATGCCATTGAAGGGCGTGTTCGGGGCAATGTAGGACGAGCGGTAGACTATATGGCCAGCCGCCGCGAAGGCAATTTGGTGGATCAGCGCTTTGCCGACTTGCACCGTCTAATGCAGGCTACGGACGACTCTCCGGCGGCCATCGAAAGCACGTTGGAGGAGGTGCGTAAGCTGAGCCAGTATGTCCAGGAAATTAACATGGCACCGGATCCCAATCAGCGCGCGTTCGATATTGCCAAGGCGCGCTTTACCGCCGGCGCCGGTAACCAAATGACCTCCCTGAGGGCTTATGCCCGGGATATGCCCGCGCCTTTGGATAGCTGGTTGAACGGCCTTGCGGATGAAACCTGGCGAGTGATCATGCGCGGAGCCCACGCGCATATTAATCGTGAATGGCAAGGCCAGGTGTACCGTGCCTACACGCGCACCGCGTCGGGCCGCTACCCGTTAACCGCCGATTCCGATAGTGAAATGTCGGTATTTGAGTTCGGTGAGTTTTTTAAACCTGGCGGGATTTACCAAGGGTTTTTTAACGAATATATCGAGCCGTTCGTGAACGCTCGCGGTACCTGGGGTAATCGCGCCGTCGACGGTTACAGCATCGGCTTCTCACGAAGCGCTCTAGAGCAATTGCAACATGGCTTAAGCATAACCGAGTTGTTTTTCCAGGGCGGTACCGAATCCCCCCGTATGAGCCTGGATCTCCAACCGCACGATATGGATCAGCAGGTGGCGCGCTTCACACTCGACATGGGCTCCGAGCGTATTACCTACAACCACGGTCCAAAATTTTGGGGCACGGTGGACTGGACCGGCGCGGGGGCAGGCAACCGCTTGCGCCTAGCCTTTGAGGACCTCAACGGTAGCACCCACAACCGCAGCTATCGGGGGCCTTGGTCTTGGTTTCGGGCGCTCGAAGACGCTCAGGTGCAGCCTACCTCTCGATCGAACGTTTACCTGGTGACTTTCACCCCAGACAGTCAGCGGCACAAAATTTCATACGAAGTCAGGGCACAAACGGCTAACAACCTGTTTAATCGCAACCCATTACGGTTGTTCCGAATTCCGGAGGCGCTCTAATGCTGAAAAATAGCGTGGCTGGTTTCTTCGGAAAGCTGCCTGCTCACGGCGATTTTATTCATCGTGGTCTGCCCACACGTTGCGTCAATCTCTGGGACGAGTGGTTACAAGGCGTCATCGGTGCAAGCCGTGAACAGTTAGGGGAAAACTGGCTGGATATCTATCTAACCAGTCCCATATGGCGTTTCGCGTTATCGCCTGGTGTGGTTGATGAGCATGTGTGGGCAGGCATCTTTATGCCCAGTGTCGACCGTGTGGGCCGTTACTTCCCCTTTTCCATATTGGCCCGAGCGCCCGCGAGACAGCCTGCCACCGTGGTATTAGCGGATAACGAGCCGTGGTACGACGCCATGGAGAATATTGCTCTGCAAGCACTGGATGGGCATCTGATGATTGATGCCATGGCCGAGCAGATCGCACAGTGCCCACTTGATGTGGGTGAGGTCTACACCAAGAGCCGAGCGGCTTCAGCGGAGGGGATGCAACAGGTGATCACTCTTGATTTTGAAGAGCGGATGACAGCATCCGTCTATCCCTACCTGCTCGATTCCGCATTTACGGCCTCGTCGCCTACATATAGCATTTGGCGCACTCGTGGGTCGGATCGTGTAGAGCCCTGCGTGGCGACATGCAGCGGTCTGCCTCCTGTGGCTTGTGTTGCCGGCATGTGGACTGGCCAATGGCAGGATTGGCAGTGGCATGCACCATACCAGCTAATACCGCCCGCATCGGTCTAACTAACAAAGCATCACACAATGCAAGATACGACGTACAGAAGACCCATTGCTTGGGCGTCATGTGCAGCCACTCACACCGGCATGGTGCGCGAGCTGAACGAAGACGCCATTTTATCGCAGCCAGAGTGCGACCATTGGGCCGTGGCTGACGGAATGGGCGGACACAAAGTCGGCGACCTGGCCAGTAAAAAAATAATCGAGGGCTTGGAACGGCTGAACTTGCCGGCCGGGCTAGAGCAAGCCGTTGATGACATCGAAGATCAGATGATCGCCATTAATCGAGAGCTTCAGGATTACGCCCTTCAGCATCTTGATGGCTCCACGATCGGCAGCACGTTGGTGGATTTGGTGATCCGTGGCCGCGTAGGCGTATGCCTGTGGGCCGGCGACTCACGGCTGTACCGATACCGGCACCAACGGCTCGAACAAGTGACCAGAGATCACAGTCAGGTAGCGGATTGGGTGCAGATGGGAGTGTTGAGCGAGGAGGAGGCCCGAGACCACAAAGCCAGTAATGTGATCACTCGTGCGGTGGGAGTCGAAGACAGCCTGTATCTGGATGCAACCTTAGTTGACACCCAAATGGGCGATATCTTCTTGCTGTGCAGCGATGGCCTACACAGCGTACTTGAGCCCAATGAAATAGCGGAAATACTGGCGTGTCGTGACCCCAAAAAATGCACGGACGAACTTATTGCCCGAGCGCTCGATGCCGGTGCCCCTGACAATATCTCGGTCATTGTCATAAAAGGAGAACCGGGCAAGATTGCCCGATGCGAGCCGACTTGGTGTGAACCAGATCGCTGTGAACAGCGCAGTGAAGAGGAAGGAACGCCACTCGCGTGAACGGACGCCCATGAGTAATATTGACGACGATCAAAAGACGCGGTTTCAACCGAAACGAGCTGTGCCTGAGGGTACAACGGTTGCCTCACCCAGTCACCGTGCCACTCTTGACCGGGCGGTTCCCAAGCCCGTGTCCGACGATAGGACCCGCTTCGCGCCCCGTTCTAAGGCGGCCTCCCAAGTGCCCAATACGGCTGACGGGCGCACCGTGGTTAAACCTTCTCGGAAACCAGCGGCGGGACCTGCGCAAGATAAAACCCGCATACATTCGTCGACGGCTGTGGGAGACCAACTCCGGAGCCAGAGCCAGCCGAATCAGCGGCCCGCCCCAACCGCGGCGCCTTACGGCGTACTCAAGAACCGCTTCGCCCTTGAGCAGATACTGGGCTCCGGTGGAATGGGTATCGTCTACAAAGCCACTGACCGGCTGAAAATCGAAGCGCAGGACAAAGACCCATACGTTGCGATCAAAGTATTGAACGAAGAGTTTAAATCTCACCCGGAAGCGTTCATTGCTCTGCAGCGGGAATCGCGAAAAACCCAAAGAATTGCGCACCCCAGCATTGTTACCGTGTATGACTTCGACCGCGACGGCGACACGGTTTTCATGACCATGGAGTTTCTGGACGGGAAACCTCTCGATAAGCTTCTGGCTCAATATCGCAAGGCCGGGTTACCCAAAGAGGATCGCTACAAAATACTCGAGGGAATTTGCTCCGCGCTGGACCGTGCCCACACGGAAAATATCATTCACTCCGATCTAAAACCCGGGAATATTTTCGTTACCAACCGCGGTATCCCAAAGGTATTCGACTTTGGTATCGCCAGAGCTGTGGCTAAGGTCGAGCGAAGCGAAGACAACCTGGAAGACAAAACCGTTTTCGATGCCGGTGACCTGGGTGCACTAACTCCAGCCTATGCCAGCCTGGAGATGCTTGAAGGCGCACCGCCGGACGTCCGCGATGACATTTACGCTCTGGGTTGCATTGCGTACGAAATTTATGCGGGAGAGCACCCCTACAACCGTGTGCACGCCGACGAAGCCAGTCGGCAACGGTTAAAACTCAAACGCATCCCAGGTATGCCAAACCATCAGTGGCGCGCCATAGAATCCTGTTTAGCCTTTAGGCGCGAAGACCGCATCGAGTCCGTCAACGACTTCTGGCTTAAATTCTCCTCCAAGCGCAAAGCAACGGCGAAGTACGCCGTGGCGGTAATCGCGCTTATGACCTCATTGGCTACTGCCGCGTACCAGTACCGGGACGCGTACTTTCCCCAGTTTTCTGAGCAGGATGCGCGCAGCGAAATTGAACAACAACTGCGGATCGAGATACGTAAAGAGAGCATCAGCCGCCTGATCGAGCGTGGACTCTTTACCCCATCCTGGGAAGATGAACTATGGGAAGAGTACCAGGATGCATTTGAGATGCTTACCGCCGCTGACCCTTGGATCGGCGCTACCACCACGCAAATCTATCAGCTGTATCTGGAACATATCGTCAGCTTGATCAGTGAACAAGATTACAACCGTGCTCAGGAGGTTACCGCCAACGCCTATCGTTACACCGACGATGAAGGCCGGCTCAAAGAGCTCGAAACCGAACTGGCTCAAGCGCTTGAAAACCAGCGCTTGGAGCAGCAGCGCAACCAGCGAGCTCAAGCGGCCGCTGCTAGCCTTGCTCGCGAGCAACAAGTTAAACGGCAGGAACAGCAGCGCATTGATCGAGAGTTCCAGGCGGCACTGCAAAACGTGGATGATCAGCTCACATGCCGCCGCCAGTTAAATATGGAAGATTTTCGAATCGCAGTGGAGCAGCTACGCAGCCTGAACCTTCGAGAGTATCGCTCGCAGGAAAGCCGAATTACCCATGCCCTGGCGCAATGTATCGAAACTGTGGGCCGAACCCTTCCGGATCGGGCGGAGGTGTTCAAGCAGCACGCGCTTAGTATTTTTCCACAAAATACCCGAATCGCCACCATTGTCATTGAGCCAAAAGATCCGTGCAGCCCCTCACTGGCTGGCACCGGCGCCAGCGGCGTCCGGGCCAGTTGTCAGGATGCCATTTCAGGCGGTGGGCAGGGGCCGAGACTCGTCGTTGTTCCAGGGTTGGCCGCCGCTCAGCCTTACGCGATTGGCAAATACGAGGTGCGCGTCAGAGATTTTTCCCGGTTTTGCCAGCAAAGTGGTACCTGTGAGATTGGTAACAATGTCGAGGACGAGCTGCCCATTACCAACATCAGCGTCAATCAGGCGGAGGCCTACCTAAGCTGGTTGAGCGAGGCTACCGGTTATACCTATCGACTACCTACAGAGCGCGAATGGCTCCATGCCGCGCGCGCCAATGTCGAGCAATTGGATTCGAATCGCAATTGCCGTTTTGACTCCCGAGGCATACGCCGGGGTGGCTCCGTGGCCCGCGCTTCTGTGGGCCGCCAAAACGGTTGGGGTTTGGTAAACCACATCGGCAATGCCGCGGAATGGGCACATGGCGATGGTGGCGTTCTGTACGCTATGGGCGGGGGCTACGATACGCCCATGGAATCGTGCAACTTCAACACGAAAGTCGTTCATCGGGGTGGCCCCGACAGCACCACCGGGTTTCGGGTATTACGGCAAATAGAGAGCAACTGACTATAGAGCGCGCCTATGACACATAAACAATACGTCGAGCGATTTGAACAACTGGTGGAAGACTTCAATAACCGTCGTTTATCCACCGTAGATTACCGAATTCAACGGCGCCAACTTCTTGCGGAGATCGATACCTTTTACAACGGAACGCAGCCCATGGCCTTGATGGATGATGAACTGCGAACCCAGCCAAATCCCAAACGAAACTGATTGTCGTAACTGATTATTTAACAACGAGGTAAATCATGGAATTCATTCGATTTTTTCAAAGCGGCGGCCCGTTCATGTACGCAATCCTGGCTATCATGGCGCTGGGTTTGGCCATCACCGTGGACCGCTTTCTTTACTTAAACCGCACACAGAAAAAAGCCCATCGGGTATGGGAGAAAGTGTCGCCCATGCTTCGGGCTGAGGACTACAGCCGCGCTGCCCACGCGTTAACTGAAATGACCGGCCCATTGGCGAAAATTCTTAACTACGGCTTTTCTCGTCTGCAGACCAATGCGCGGCGCGAATCCATTGAATCAGCGATGGAAGAGGGCGTGATGGAAGTGGTTCCCGAAGTGGAGCAGCGTACCCATTACCTGGCCACCCTGGCTAACGTGGCGACCTTGCTGGGCCTGCTGGGGACCATTATCGGGCTTATTCAAGCCTTTACCGCGGTTGCCGCCGCGGACCCTTCCGAAAAAGCTGAACTGCTCTCGGCCAGTATTTCAGTAGCCATGAACACCACCGCCTTTGGCCTTTGCGCGGCCATCCCATTACTGCTGTTGCATTCCTACCTCTCCGCAAAAACCACCAAACTGGTGGATAGCCTGGAAACGGCAGCCATTAAATGTCTGAACCTCATGGCTCGGGAGTAACCGGCGTTATGCGATCGCGTAGAAAATCACTGAACCAGGAAGCTGCCGAGCTGAACATCACCGCGTTTATGAACCTCATGGTCATACTGGTGCCGTTTTTGCTCATCACAGCGGTTTTCTCACGTATGACGGTGTTGGAGTTAAATCTGCCTGGCCTTGATGGCTCCAGCGGCGATGAGCAGGAAGTGAAGCTGCAATTGCAACTGGTCGTACACAGCGACTATTGGCTGGTTCAGGATGGCAATTTAGGTGAAATAAAACGCATAGAGCACACCGACAATGACCGTCACTGGCGCGAACTGAAAGACGTACTGGTTGAAGTCAAAGCGCGCTTTCCAGAGGAGACTGGCATCGCCTTACTGTTCAGCTCGAACACATCCTACAACACCATGATTCAAGTGATGGATAACGTCCGATCTACGCAATTGCTCAGAGTCGGCACCGTCGAGACTGTTGAGCTGTTTCCTGATATTTCCTTAGGTGATGCGCCGAATTTGGAAGGCAGCTAACGCCTGAATTAAGAGAATGGGTATGAAAAGTAAAAGCCGCAGGGTGCGCCGTTTAGAGCGGCACCGAAATCGCAAACCGCCGGGCCTGAATCTGGTATCGCTTATGGATATCTTCACCATTTTGGTGTTTTTCCTGTTGGTGAACTCCTCCAGCGATCAACAGTTGCCAAGCAGCTCCGTTCTGAGTTTGCCGGAATCGGCCTCCGAAACTGTGCCGCAGGAAACTCTACGAGTCATCGTCACCGAGCACGATGTTCTTGTGGAAGGTCGTCCTGTTGTCAAAGTCGAGGCGCTTATGGCCGCCAATACGGAATTCAGCACCGAACTAAAAGAAGAGCTGAGCTATCGCCGCTCCTTGAGTCGTGAGCCTGACTCTCAAGCTAACAATACCCTTACGGTATTGGCTGATCAGGGTATTTCTTACGACATCATACGGAAAATCATCCGCACGGGGCAGGAGGCAAATTATACGAAGATTGCGTTTGCCGCTGACCAAGTATCGCGGCAGGCCAGCGAGTAGACCAGGGTCAAGTATAGGTAAAACATGGCAGTAAATGATTACAAAACGCTGGTCGCCCAGTGGCACCCCGATGGCGGGCGAGACCGACGTTACCATCTTATCGTGGTGGTGTGTCTTGTGCTCGCGGCGGCGCTGGCACTGGCATTGGCCGCGGTGTCTGTGCCGGAAGCGGAACGGCCCACCCGACAGGATATTCCAGATCGAGTGGCACGCTTTATTACGGAGCGACCCGAACCAGTGGTAGCCCCTCAGCCCCCGCCCGAACCCGAGCCAAAACCCGTGCCGCAAATAGAGCCACGGCCGGTCGTACAGCGAGAGCGCGTACGCGAGATTACCGAGCCACTCACCGAACAGGAGCAGCAGGCACGAGAGCGGGCTGAACAAAGCGGCCTGTTAGCGCTGGGACATCAGCTGGCCGACATGATGGACACCTCAGACGTGGACGCCATGGTGAATACCCCCGCTACTGACCGAACGGGTAGCGGTGCGGCTGATACTGTAGCCGGCTTCACCGAAGCCGACGCACCTACGGCAGCCGCTCGCGCCGGGTCTGTTCACACCAGTGATTACACAACGTCGGTTGGTTCCTCAGCGCTATCGCGCCGTGAGCTGGCGGTCCTTACCGAGGAACCGGTCGTAGTCGCGTCTGCGGACACTGTCGATGCCGATGTGACCAGCAGCTTTGCAAATAGCGGTCGAACCCAAGAAGAAGTCACCTTGGTATTTGATCAGTACAAAGGCTCCCTGTATTCATTGTACAATCGCGCCCGGCGACAAACGCCTGGCCTTCGTGGACGCTTGGTGATCGAACTGACCATAGCACCAGCGGGCAATGTAACCGAAGTTCGTATCGTCTCCAGCGAGCTCAACAATGCCGGCTTGGAGCAACGCATTAAAGACAGGGTGAAACAATTCCAGTTTGAAACAAAGGATGCCGCACCACTAACCATCGTCTTCCCCATAGAATTTTTGCCGTCGTGATGCCGTCACAGCAAAATGGTTAAGCAAGGACAGTGACAATGTTGACAAACCTCCCCCCGATCCGCGACCAATTTGGCCAGTATTATCGAATTTGCTCGCCCATGGACGCACCGGCCACCATACAGCCGCGAGATTGCCTCGACGA
>Ga0209487_1000358_pt1 | contig 41720 bp, 44 predicted proteins | sample Poulit2012_FD_187524 | JGI IMG/M metagenome (GOLD analysis project Ga0209487, IMG submission 187524) | Agricultural soil microbial communities from Georgia to study Nitrogen management - Poultry litter 2012 (SPAdes) (version 2) | ecosystem: Environmental > Terrestrial > Soil > Agricultural land... | reverse complement strand
GCATACCCCTATTTTTTTCGATAATCATCTAGAAAATCTTTTTGAAAACTTGTTGTGAAAGGATCTTTTGGATCCTCTTCCACCTTCAATTGTTTAAAAACATCTTTTCCATACTTCTCAGAAAGATGATCAACCGTAACTTTTAATTCATTTTTTAATATTTCCTGCTCATATGTGAATAAGTTGAGTTGTTTGGCAATATGATGCTTGTTTTCAAGATCTTGAACCGTTATTCCGACTAAACGAATCGGTTCTAGATTCCAATGTTGTTGAAATAATTCAGCCGCCACTTCAATAATTTCCGCTTGTTCAGCAATATAAACTTGTAGTTTTCTGCTTCGCGTAATTGTTTTTCGGTCATGATACCGGATCGTTAATTGAACACTGATCCCGACAACCTCTCTCCGCTTTAGCCTTGTCTCGACATTATGCGCTAATTGTTCCAGTAGTTTATAAATCGCTCGTTCATCTGTCGTATCATAAGCTAAGGTTTGCGAACTTCCAATACTCTTAAAATCATTCACTGATTCCGGATCAACGACCCTAGGATCAATGCCATTTGCTCGATTTTTTAGACGCTCACCATTAATTCCTAATAATTGGGTTAAATCATAAACATCGCGTATTGCTAAATCACCAATCGTTTTTATGTCAATAAGATGGAGCTTTTCAGTCGTCTTTTCGCCAACCCCGTACATTTTCTCTATCGGTTCTGGCCATAATCTTTGTTCTAAGTCTCTAATCCGCAAAACGGTTATACCGAGAGGTTTTTTCATATCTGATGCTGTTTTTGCTAAAAACTTATTCGGACCAATACCAATACTTGAAGGTAAATCAAGTTCCTGGAAAATTCTATTCTGTAAGTGATGAGCAATTTCAAGCGGATTACCTAGATGTTGACTATCCGTTATATCAAGATAGCCTTCATCGATCGATACGGGTTCAACAAGTGGTGTGATCTCAGCCACGATCTTAAACATTGCTTGTGATGCTTTCCGATACCGATCAAAGTTTGGTCGCAAGACAATTAAGTCAGGACATAGACGTCGAGCTTGCCATAGTGGCATCGTTGTCTTTACACCATATGCTCTTGCTTCATAGCTACTTGTGACAATAATCCCTTTTCGCTCTTCGGGGTTACCAGCAATCGCTACCGGCTTTCCTTTCAAATTCGTATCATAGGCCATTTCTACTGCAGCATAAAAACAATTCATATCGATATGGAAAATGACGCGACCTTTTTTAGGATACCAATTAGACATCATGAACACCCTTTTACAACGTACTTCTTACGTTGATTATATCATATCCTCATGAGAATTTACGGATCCACGATTTACCTGCCTAACTGAATTTCATTATTAGCTATTGATATTGACCTTCTTCCCAAAGATTCCAGGGAAATAATCGCGGCGGAGTGGATTGGAAATGAATATCCTCTTTTTGAACCGGATGATTAAACTGGATCATATTCGACCATAACGCAATTTGCTGCCCTGGTTTATTCACCTTATGGCCATATTTTTGGTCACCATATAAGGGACAACCAACTGCCGCTAATTGAACACGTATTTGATGGGATCTTCCCGTATGTAATCTTACCTTAACGAGACTAAAACCCTCGGCCTGTCCCAATGTTTCATAGTCAAGAACCGCTTTATTGGCTTGTTTATGAGCAGCCGTACTCGTATGCACGATGTTTTTTACATGATCTTTCACTAAAAAGTGTTCCAATCGCCCATTTTTTTGTGGAGGGGTACCTCGTACAATCGCTATGTATTCTCTACCAAACACCCTCCTGCGCATCATATCTGATAAACGAGCAGCGGATTTTGATGTTTTGGCAAATACCATCACCCCACCAACGGGTCGATCTAACCGGTGGACAAGACCTAAAAACACATTGCCTGGTTTATCATGCCGTATTTTGATGTCCTTTTTTAATATCGTTAATAGATCCTGATCACCCGAACGATCTTCTTGTACGGGTAGATTAACGGGCTTTTCTACGACAAGTAAATGATTATCTTCATATATAATTGGTATATCCATGAACATGATCCACTCCTTTGTTACTTCTGGCCTTTTGAGGCTTCGATGACGATCGATTGGACAAGTTCCGCTGTTTTCACAAGATCTGCTACTGCAATCCGCTCATTTGTCGTATGAATCTCCTCATACCCAACGGCTAAATTAACAGTCGGAATGTTGAAGCCAGCGAATATATTGGCGTCACTACCTCCACCACTTTCCATGAGCTTACTTTGCAGGCCTATGGATTCAGCAGCTTGCCGAGCGATTTCTACTACCTCATCCCCTGCTTGTTGTTTAAATCCTGGATACATGACTTCCGTATTTACTTCAGCATGTCCACCATATTCCTCTGCAGTTGATTCAAACCGTTCTTTCATATGTGCTACTTGTGCTTCCATTTTTTCCGTCACTAAAGATCTTGCCTCCGCATGAATATCAACATGATCACAGACAATATTCGTTTGTTGACCACCTGTAATACTTCCAATATTAGCTGTTGTTTCTTCATCAATTCGACCGAGTGACATATCTGAAATAGCCTTTGCCGCTAACGTGATTGCTGAGACACCTGTTTCTGGCGCTACTCCCGCATGAGCTGTTTTCCCCTTCACAACAACATGTAGCTTAGCTTGTGTCGGAGCGGCCACAATAATATCCCCTACGTCCCCATTACTATCTAATGCATACCCATATTTTGCTTTTAACAGTGATTTATCAAGCGCTTTTGCTCCGATAAGTCCAGATTCTTCACCCGCTGTAATGATAAATTGAAGATCACCATGTGAGGTTTTATTTTCCTGCAACGTCCGGATCACCTCTAGAATAGCTGCAATTCCTGCTTTATCATCAGCACCTAGAATCGTCGAGCCGTCAGATACAATATAACCGTCCTTGATCAATGGCTTAATCTGATTTCCTGGAACAACCGTATCCATATGAGAGGTGAAATAAATGGGATCGACTCCAGCAAGATTTCCTTTTAAATTGCAAATTAAATTACCTGCACCATGCCCGGTTTTGGATTTGCTATCATCTTCAATCACTTCTAATCCTAATTCCGTAAATTTATTCGTTAAGACGACGGCAATTTCTGCTTCGTTTTTCGTTTCGGAATCAATTTGCACCAGTTCTAAAAACTCATTTGTTAGTCGTTCTTTATCAACTATTGTCATCTGATTTCCTCCTGTGAATCCTTGTTATTGATTGATTACTTATTATAATGGGATATTGCCATGCTTCTTCTTCGGACGATCTTCCTGTTTATTATAAAGCATTTCTAGTGATTGGATCAGTTTAATTCTTGTTTCTCTCGGATCAATCACATCATCGACCATTCCTAATCCTGCAGCAATATAAGGATTAGCAAATTTTTCCCGGTATGTATCAATCTTTTCCTGCCTAAATTGAGCCGGTTGATCACTAGCAGCAATTTCTTTCGCAAAAATAATGTTAGCAGCTCCCTCTGGCCCCATGACAGCTATTTCAGCGTTTGGCCAAGCATAGACTAAATCAGCTCCGATTGATTTGCTGTTGAGTGCAACATAGGCTCCACCAAAAGCTTTGCGTGTAATAACGGTAATTTTAGGTACGGTTGCCTCCGAATACGCATATAAAATTTTAGCTCCATGGCGGATAATCCCTCCATGCTCTTGTGTAACTCCTGGGAAGAATCCCGTTACATCTTCGAAGGTAATGAGGGAAATATTAAAGGAATCACAAAAACGTATAAATCGAGCTATTTTATCACTGGAATCGATATCAAGGCTGCCTGCTAAATATTTTGGTTGGTTGCAAACAAGTCCAACTGTTTGTCCGTTAATCTTCGCAAAACCAACGACAACATTTTTAGCAAATGCTGCATGAATCTCAAAAAAACTATCTTGATCAACGATTTCTTCGATTACTTTTTTGACATCATATGATCTTGTGGATTCATAAGGAACGATATCGGCAAGTTCAGGCCGAAGATCGTCTGTTTCATCAACTGCTGTCAGGGGTGGCTTTTCTTCATTGTTTGGCGGTAAATAATCAAGTAAGAGGCGCACTTTATCCAAGGCTTCTTCTTCTGTTTCAGCACTCATGTGGGCATTTCCGCTTGTAGCATTATGAATATCGGCTCCACCCAAATCCTCAGCCGTTATTTTTTCACCAGTTACTGTTTCAATTACTTTCGGACCGGTAATAAACATTTGCGAGGTTTTCTCGACCATAATGACAAAGTCTGTAATCGCCGGTGAATAAACGGCTCCACCAGCGCTCGGTCCTAAAATGACCGAAATTTGCGGGATGACTCCTGAATAAATCGAATTGCGATAAAAAACTTGTCCATATCCATCAAGGGAGGAGACCCCTTCTTGGATGCGAGCGCCACCTGAATCATTCAACCCGATAAAAGGGACACCGTTTTCAGCAGCTAAATCCATCACCGCCGCAATTTTCTTTCCATGCATTTCACCAAGTGCCCCACCATATACGGTAAAGTCTTGAGCGAACATATAGATTGGTTGATTGTTAATCTTTCCATATCCTGTAACAACGCCCTCGCCTTTAGCCCCCTCGTTATTCATACCAAAATCGGAGGCACGGTGTTCCATAAACGGATTTAATTCAACAAATGAACCTTCGTCTAGCAGATAATCAATTCGTTCCCTTGCAGTTTTTTTCCCTTTTGCATGTTGTTTCGCTATGCGATCATCACCACCACCACGTTCAACTTGCCTTCTTTTATCATACAGTTCATTGATTTTATCATAAATATCCATTAGTCTTCACTTCCCTCAACATGTTGGCACAATTCAAATAAAACCCCATTTGCCGATTTCGGATGAATAAAAGCAATTTGACTTTGATTTGCGCCCTCTTTGGGTTCCTTATTCACTAACTCAATACCTAACTGTTTCAATTGGGCTAAACGGTGATGAATATCATCGACATCGAGCGCAATATGATGTATCCCTTCCCCCTTTTTATCAATAAAACGCTGAATAGGTGAAGTATCATCAAGCGGTTCCAGCAGTTCAATACGTGTTTCACCAATTTTTAAAAAGGCTATCTTGACCGATTCAGATTCTACTTCTTCAACAGCTTCTACTTGGAGTCCCAATGCATCCGTATAGAACGGTAATGCTTGATCAAGCGATTGTACCGCGATGCCGATATGGGCTATTTTATTCGGTTCGGTTAGCTGTCCCCCTTGTGGATCAACGAGCTCCTGGATATAATTTGCTAAGGCAGTGGTTGGTGAGCCACTTGTAAACACCTTTTTAATCCCCTTTTCTAGTAAAAAAGGAAGATCCTCACTTGGAATGACGCCTCCCCCGACAACAGGAATATCAGCCGCATCACGTTTGATCAGTTCTTCAATGACTTTCGGAAACAATGTATTATGAGCTCCCGATAAAGAAGATAATCCAATCACATCAACATCCTCTTGAATGGCTGCCTGGGCGATCTGTACGGCCGTTTGTCTTAGCCCCGTGTAGATTACCTCCATCCCATGATCACGTAATGCTTGTGAAATGACAAGAGCTCCACGATCATGCCCATCTAATCCTGGTTTCGCAATTAACACACGAATTTTCTTACTCATCTTCCTTTTCCTCCTTTTTACTACCCTTCATATTCGCCAAACTCATCACGTAAAACATTACATATTTCTCCGATCGTGGCATAGGCCTTCACGGCATCCAAAATGAAAGGAATGAGATTTTCATTGTCGGTCTTCGCAGCACGTCGAATGGCTGTTAATGTTTGATCAACGACAAGCTCATCACGTTCATTTCGGTTCGTTTCCAGCGAGTCAATCTGGGCTTGCTCCAATTTTTCATCCACTTTTAATAAGTCGGGATTGACTGTTTCATCAATCTCAAACTTATTTAAACCAACAATCACTTCATCATTATTTTCGATATTCTTTTGGGTTTCATACGCATTTTGCTGAATCTCTCTTTTCATAAACCCTTCCTCAACCGCTTGGACGGCTCCACCAATTTCTTCGATTTGATCTAAATACACTTGGATTTCCGCTTCCATTTTGTCGGTTAATGCTTCGACATAATAAGAACCACCTAATGGATCAACCGTATCGGCAACCCCACTTTCATGTGCAATAACTTGTTGCGTTCGTAAAGCGATCCGGGCAGATTCCTCGGTTGGTAAGGATAATGCTTCATCACGTGAATTGGTGTGTAAACTCTGCGTACCACCCATCACTGCTGCTAGAGCTTGTAAAGTGACCCGAACGATATTATTATCTGGCTGTTGAGCTGTTAAGGTCGACCCACCAGTTTGGGTGTGAAATCGCATCTTCCAACTTTTCGGATCCTTCGCCTTGTAATGCTCTTTCATAATCGTCGCCCACATCCTTCTTGCGGCACGAAACTTCGCAATTTCTTCAAAGAAATTATTGTGTGCATTAAAAAAGAAGGCGAGTCGTGGTGCAAACGTATCAATTTCCAGTCCAGACTCCAATGCCGCATCCACATAGGCCATGCCATTAGCGATTGTAAAGGCTGCTTCCTGCACAGCGGTAGATCCTGCCTCACGAATATGATAGCCTGAAATACTAATCGTATTAAACTTCGGAACATGCTGTTGACAGTATTCAAATATATCCGTTATCAGACGCATCGATTGTTTAGGAGGATAAATATAAGTGCCTCTCGCGATATATTCTTTTAAAATATCATTCTGAATCGTCCCGGTAATTTCTTCAAATGGTACCCCTTGTTTTTCACCTACCGCCAAATACATACAGAGTAAAACAGGTGCAGAAGCATTAATCGTCATGGATGTACTTACTTTATCTAATGGAATTTGATCAAGCAATTGCTCCATATCAGATAATGTATCGATCGCAACTCCAACTTTACCAACTTCCCCCTCTGCCATGACGTCATCAGAGTCATAACCGATTTGGGTTGGTAAATCAAAGGCAACCGATAAGCCGGTCTGGCCTTGATCTAATAAATAACGAAAACGTTCATTTGTTTCCGATGCTGAACCGAATCCCGCATATTGTCGCATGGTCCAATATCTGCTTCGATACATAGTTGGTTGGATTCCTCTTGTATATGGATACTGCCCCGGAAATCCTAACGTATCTTTAGCTGGATAATAAAGCCGATCTACCTCAATGTTTGATGATGTTGTAAAAGCTTCATGGCGTTCAGGAAAGCGCTGTATTGTTTGCTGTACGGATGCTTTCCATTCTTGTTCCTGCTGGCTATTCTTTTTATCATTCATACCAAATGAGCCCCCTATGTTTTAAGTTTCATATTTATTTATCGTTGTGTATATGTTACATTAATGATATTAGTTGTCCATTTTTATTATTAGCGATAAAATGTAGATAGGAAATAGGATTGAAGGAGGTATGCACGTGGCACAAAAACAAACTAAAAATCAAAAACTAGCTCCCAAAAAGAAGTCAAAGCGTCAAACCAGAATGAAATTAATGATTTATGTAATGGTTATTGCCATGCTATTATCCACATTAACAGCAGGGTTGTCATTTTTATTATAGAATAAACTAGGAAAGACTGGACGGGCATTAGGCCTGTTTAGTCTTCTTTTTTCGATTACGAACGAAAGATATATCGCTTTCCTTAAAATTGTTTTTTATAACCAAGTAATCTTCAATTTCATGTAATAAGCGAAAAAGATTTGCCCGCGTTTCAAATTCCTCTCTTGTTCTTGGTAGATCTATCGTTTGAAATGTATCCCGAAGTGTGTTGAGTTCATCGAGAAATAATATGGCTGTATTTCCGGGATGAACAGACTCCGATAACTTTTCGAAATAATCCGCAATCTCACTTGAAATCAACTCAACATTTTCAATTCTACTCACAAGCGGCATCATTTTCCTCAACAGCTTGTATTGTTCCTTTCGCATCGCAAAGTAATCATAATAAGTATGTTCACTACGCAACACATTATTTTCCCGATCCAGTGACACTAAGCGGGTCGATTCCTTGAGAATATCTTCGGCCATAATGAGTTCCTTCCCATCCCAAGCGCGATCTTTATCCCTTATGTATAAAGCGATTTCAGATAGGATCTTTTGGAAATTCATTTCTAACTCTTCTTGCATCGTTCTTAACTTCTGCTCTACACTAGGCATGTATATATTTAAGATAAGTGCCGTACCAATACCGATCAATATAATGAGCAATTGTTCACCAATACGAGGCAATGTTATATTTCCAGAATTATAAAGATTTAAGACGATCACGGTACTCGTAATAATTCCTGGTGATATGTTAAAATAAACGGTCACCGGGATAAATACGATTAATAATAAGCCGATAACAGCCGGATAATATCCTAATGTTTCAAAAAGGAGGGATGAGAAAGTAATCCCAATTAAACATGCTAATAATCGATCCCTAGCACTAAAAAAAGATCGTCTTCTTGAGGGCTGAATACATAACATGGTTAGAATCCCAGCGGAAACAAAATGGTTGATCCCGATTAATTGCGCAATCGAAATAGCAACAGGAACACCTATTGCTGTTTTAATTGTTCGATAGCCAATTCTCAAATTAAAATCTCCCTTTTAAAATGAATCTTGTTTATTTATGTAGGCGATTGGTCATGTGAAAGAAGGCTATGCCAATGGTATTGGATATAGCCCCTTGCATTTTTATAAACTTTCGCAGTGTTCATCAAAAATAGATTGCAGCTTATTAATGACATCAATCGGACTAAATCCTTCGATGTCATGACGTTCAAGCATTGAAACGATTTCACCATCTTTTAAGAAAGCAAATGATGGTGATGATGGTGGATATTCACCAAAATAAGTACGTGCTTGTTCCGTTGCCTCTTTATCTTGTCCCGCAAATACAGTTACTAAGTGCTCGGGAACTTTATCATAATGAATGGCATTTGATGCTGCGGGTCTAGCGATACCACCAGCACATCCACAAACTGAGTTAATCATTACTAATGTAGTTCCATCGCGTGAAAGGGCCTGATCTACCGCTTCAGGTTCGACGAGCTCTTCATAACCTGCATCTTTCATATCTCCACGTGCAACACTTACTACATCATTCATGAACATATCGAATTCCATAAGAAATTCATCTCCTTCTTTATGTTAAAGCATAGTACAAGTTTAACAATATTCGAAGTTGAATTCAATTTAAGTTGTTTATTAAGCTCGTTTATTAATAAACATTTGCCTGATCTACGTTTATATTCTCTAATAACTCTTTCACACGTGCTAAAAACTTTCCACAAACAAGCCCGTCTAAGATTCGGTGATCAAGGGATAGTGATAAATTGACCATATCCCTAGCCGCAAACATATCATTGATGATTACAGGACGTTTAACGATCGATTCCACTTGCAGAATCGCAGCTTGCGGATGGTTGATAACCCCCATTGAATGGATGGAACCAAATGATCCCGTATTGTTAACGGTAAATGTTCCACCGTCCATATCTGCTGCCGTTAATTTACCTGAACGAGCTTTCATTGCTAACTCGAAGATCGCTTTTGCAATTCCTTTCGTATTCTTTTCATCTGCATCTTTAATAACAGGAACAAAGAGTTGATCATCGTTTGCTACAGCAATCGATATGTTCACCTCTTTTCGCTGGATAATCTTATCGACTGCCCACGTACTATTTAATTGCGGATATTCTTTTAGCGCTTGTGCCACTGCTTTTACGAAAAAGGAAAAGTACGTTAACGGAAAGCCTTCTTGTTGTTTAAATTCATCTTTGATCTTGTTACGGTAATGAACTAAATCAGTCACATCAACTTCGACAGTCATCCACGCGTGGGGAATTTCCTGGGTTGAACGAACCATATTTTCCGCAATGACTTTACGGATTCCCGTAACTGGTATTTCGAGATCACCTGCGCGCTCTGTCGTTGGCAAAGGCTTATCCTCTCTGGGTGATTCATCTACCGGTCTTTCGATCCCTGTTTCCATTACTTTCTCAATATCTTTTCGCGTTATTCGACCATTTTTACCTGTTCCACTCACCTCTGTTAATGGAATATCATGTTCTTGAGCTAGCTTTAAAACAGCTGGTGAGTAACGCCGTTTCATGGACTGATCAGTTGGTACACTCTCCTCCGTAGCATTTTCTTTTTCCGCGACTGGCTCTGCTTCACTTTCCGCTGACACAGGTTCAGATGATGCATCTTTCGTCTCGATATAACACATTATTTCCCCCACTTTAATTGTCGTTCCTTCTGGAGTTATAATTTCTTTAATCGTTCCTGCAAAGGATGAAGGAACTTCTGCACTCACCTTGTCTGTCATGACATCTGCAATCGGATCGTATTTATTTACATAATCGCCTTCTTTAATGAGCCAAGTGTTAATGGTTCCTTCTGTAACACTTTCCCCTAGTTGTGGCATTTTAATTTTTTCAGTACTCATTTCAACAACCCCTTATCCAATTAAAATTCCGCTAAATCACGCACAGCCTTTTCGACTTTATCCGGATTCATCATAAAGAAGCGCTCCATCGTCGGTGCATATGGCATAGAAGGTATGTCAGGTCCCGCAAGACGTTGTACAGGTGCATCCAAATCAAATAAACAATGCTCCGCTATAATTGCCGCGACTTCACTAATAATACTACCTTCTTTATTATCTTCGGTGATTAAGATTACTTTACCCGTTTTCTTTGTTGCCGTAATAATGGCTTCTTGATCAAGTGGATAAACTGTTCTTAAATCAAGTATATGTGTGTCAATGCCCTCTTCAGCCAATTTCTCTGAGGCTTGGAGTGCAAAGTGTACACATAGCCCATACGTAATGATTGTGACGTCTGAACCTTCCCGTTTAATATCTGCTTTTCCAATAGGAAGGACATAATCTTCTTCCGGTACATCTTCTTTAAGGAGTCGATAAGCCCGTTTATGTTCAAAGAATAGTACGGGGTCATTATCGCGAATGGCAGCTTTTAGCAACCCTTTTGCATCGTATGGTGTTGATGGCATTACGATTTTTAAACCAGGTTGATTAGCAAAAACAGCCTCAACAGACTGGGAATGATAGAGAGCTCCATTCACTCCCCCACCATATGGCGCACGAATCGTAATGGGACAATTCCAATCATTATTTGAGCGGTATCGTATTTTCGCTGCTTCAGAAATAATTTGATTCACTGCCGGCAGAATAAAGTCCGCAAATTGCATTTCCGCAATCGGACGCATACCATACATGGCAGCACCTATTCCTACACCCGCAATCGCTGATTCAGCTAATGGTGCATCAAGTACTCTATCCTCTCCAAACTCTTCAAACAAACCGTCCGTTACACGAAATACACCGCCTTTTTTCCCAACATCTTGACCAAGCATGAATACTTTCTCATCCCGCTGCATTTCTTCTTGTAAAGCAGATGTAATAGCTTGAATATATGTCATAATTGCCATACTTTATACCTCCTCACTCTTCATAAACAAATTTTAATGCTGATTCTGGATCGGCATAAGCTGCATTTTCAGCGTAATCGGTTGCCATATTAATCATCTCATCAATTTCCTCATGCATTGTTTTTGTATTTTCTTCTGTCAATATTCCCAGATCCGTTAGGTAGGTTGCAAAGGTAATTAATGAATCGTGTTTTTTTGCTTCTTCAACTTCTTTACGATCCCGATAAGTTCGGTCATCATCATCACTAGAATGCGCGGTTAATCGATACGTAATGGCTTCAATCAGCGTTGGACCCTCTCCATTAATCGCCAGTTCTCGTGCTTCTTGAACAGCTTCATATACAGCGAGCGGATCATTTCCATCGACCGTATACCCCGGCATACCATAACCGATCGCACGATCCGATACTTTTTCACAACCCAATTGTCTTTCCGCTGGTATGGAAATGGCATATCCATTATTCTCAACCATTGTAATCACCGGTAATTTATACACTCCGGCAAAATTTAACCCTTCGTGGAAGTCCCCTTGGTTTGAAGATCCTTCTCCTAATGTAACAAACGAAACAAGCTCCTTTTTCTCAATTTTTGCTGCGAGTGCTATGCCTACCGCATGTGGTAGTTGTGTGGTAACAGGAGAAGATCCCGTTAGGATTCTGTTTTTTCGTTGCCCAAAATGTCCTGGCATTTGACGTCCACCCGAATTCGGATCTTCTGCTTTCGCAAATCCAGACAACATTAGATCCTTGGTTGTCATACCAAAAGCAAGGACAATACCGATATCTCGATAATACGGCGCCACATAATCGACATCCCTATCTAAGGCAAAAGCTGCACCAACTTGGGCCGCTTCCTGACCTTGACAAGAGATGACAAAAGGTATTTTACCCGCTCGATTTAAGAGCCACATTCTTTCATCAATTTTACGTGCTAGAAGCATTGTTTGATACATCTCTAGGACTTGTTCATCTGTTAACCCTAAGGATGTATGGCGATTTTCAGACATATATCTTTCCTCCTTGAAAATGATATCCACCCGGTATTGCTTTGGAGTTTTTTAGCCATGAATTTGTTTTCCTTCCACAGCTAAAGCCGCTTCCCCCATAACTTCGGATAAGGTTGGATGCGGATGAATTGTTTGTGATATTTCCCATGGTGTAGCATCCAGAACTTTTGCAAGTCCTGCCTCTGAAATCAGTTCGGTTACATGTGGCCCAATCATATGAATGCCGAGTATATCGTCATTCTCCTTATTGGCAACAATTTTTACAAACCCTTCTGATTCACCATTCACTAAAGCCTTCCCTATTCCTTGGAACGGAAATTGGCCTACTGTAATCTCAAAACCTTGTTCAATGGATTCCTTTTCGGTCAACCCGACACTCGCTATTTCCGGGCTGGAATAAATGCAGGAAGGTACATTTTCATAATTCATTGCGAATGGTTGCTCGTTAGCCATGTGCTCGACTGCGATAATGCCTTCATGTGAAGCGACATGTGCTAGTTGCATTCCACCAATGACATCACCAATAGCATAAATATGACTTTCTTTCGTTTGATAATTTTCATTGACTCGAATAAAATCATGTTCCATTTCGATTTCCGTATTTTCTATCCCAATATTCGTTCGATTGGCTTCACGTCCAACAGACATCAAGATTTGATCTGCTTTATACGTAGCGATATCGCCATTGACATCAACATCAATCGCAACACCATTGTCCTTGATTAATGTCGCTGGTAATACGGTAGCGCTTGTTATGAATGTGATTCCTTTTTGGGTAAGTTGCTTCCTCGCTTCCCTCGCAATCGCTTCATCTTCTGTTGGTAAGATTTGATCCAAATATTCAATAACCGTAACGTCTACATCAAAGTCAGCAAGCATGGAGGCCCATTCGATTCCAATCACTCCGCCACCAATAATCATTATCGACTTTGGTAAATGAGCTAAATCTAGCGCCTGATCGGATGTGATGATATGTGTGTGATCCACTTCTAATCCGGGCAATGATTTCGGCTTAGAGCCAGTTGCGATTAGGACTTGTTTCGGCACAATCATGGTGTTGTCATCACCGTTTTCGTACTCGATTGAAATGGTTCCGGGCATCGGCGAAAAAATACTGGGACCTAATATACGCCCATATCCATGATAAACATCAATTTTCCCCTTTTTCATGAGTCCATGAACCCCTTGATATAGCGTTTCTACAATTGCATCTTTTCGTTCTTGCACCTTTGTGAAATTTAGGGTCGTCTCCTTCACTTCGATTCCATATTCATGTGCTGATTTTGTTTGTCGGTAAATATCAGCACTACGCAATAATGCCTTTGATGGAATACAGCCTCGATGTAAGCAAGTTCCGCCTACTTTATCGTCTTCTACAATCGCGACTTGCATGCCTAATTGGGAAGCCCGGATGGCAGCAACATAACCACCTGTCCCTCCACCTAATACGACAAGATCATATTCTTTAGTCAAATATTGTCAACTCCTTAACAGTTTATTACCTTAGAGCTTCTAGTTGTTTAGAACCTGCGCAGCAAAACAAGTTCACTACGTTTTATGTAGCTTATTAGATTGTTAGAACCTAATAAGCACGGATGAAAATAATCTTCTCTTACCTTTTTCTACTTAAAGCGTGATGGCCATTAACTAAAAACTGGTTCGTTGATTTTTGCACGGATGTAATTCTTTCTTCAGCCATTTGATTCGCCGCCAAATAAGTTGGAATATCGTCACGTTTCGAAATTTCAAAGATGGATTTTAGACTATCGTATATGGTAGCTACCTTTTTCATAGCTCTCGTCTCATTGTACCCTTCTAATTCATCAGCGACATTGATGACCCCGCCCGAATTAATTACAAAATCAGGCGCATAAACAATTCCTTTTTCAAAGATCTGATCCCCATGTTTAGCTGTTGCTAACTGATTATTAGCTGAACCGGCAATAACCTTTGCCTTGAGCTGTGGAATCGTCTCGTCATTAATGACCGATCCAAGTGCACAGGGTGAAAAAATATCACAGTCGACCCCATATATTTCATGTGGCTCTACTTCTACTGCATTATAATTGTCTACGGCTTGCTGAACGGACTCGCGGTTAATATCTGTCACAACAAGTTTCGCGCCTTCCTTATGTAAATGTCCACATAATCGATATGCGACGTTACCAACACCTTGAACGGCAACTACTTTCCCTTCCAGTGAGTCGGTTCCAAAAGCTTCGTATGCCGCTGCTTTCATTCCATGATAGAGACCGTATGCCGTTACGGGGGCTGGATTTCCTGAAGAACCCGTTTCTGGTGATGTTCCCGTCACAAAATCTGTTTCTAATTTTATCGTATCCATATCCTCTACGGAGGTACCCACATCTTCAGCGGTAATGTAGCGACCATTTAAACTTTGTATATAACGCCCTAAGGCACGGAACAACTCCGGGCTTTTATCTTGCTTCGGATCTCCAATAATGACTGTTTTACCACCACCAAGATTTAGTCCAGCTGCTGAATTTTTATAAGTCATTCCTTTAGCGAGACGCAAAGCATCCTCCATCGCTTCTTCCTCGGTTTCATAGGGCCACATTCTCGCTCCACCTAATGCAGGACCAAGCGTCGTATCGTGAATGACGATAATTGCTTTTAAACCCGAGTTTTTATCTTGGCAAAAAATCATTTGTTCATAATTATCTTCTTCCATACTGTTAAATATGTTCATGTTCTTCCCCCTAATGTTTGTAGTCTAAAAGGCAATTATACAATATACTCATCTAGATGTTAAAGGCTCATGCCTATATTGTATAAAACTAATACTTGAATAGATAGTGTTAACTGTCATCTTTATATGTAGTATACTGCAAAAATCATGGCAATGCACCTATATTGTAAGCGCTTTAATAGATTGTGTCCATTGATATAGTAACTTGTGATTGTACAGGTGGCTGCATGATTATTCAATCACGTTTCAGCCCGAATAAAGGAACAAATTGAATGTTCCTGCTCATCCTGCTTTATCCGTAAATCATTCCAAAAAGATAAGCAACAGCTAAAAACAAACCGCATTTTTCCTATTTCTTACCCATTTTGCTATACTGTTGGTGTAGCAATACATATATGTTAAGAGGAGAAATCATATGGTTAGAATAATCGCTGTATCCGTATTACTCATCCCAGGCGTTATAGCCGCTTTTGGAATCAAACTCATGCGTGATGCTTTATTCGCTGAAATCTTCCCAATTTTAATCAATACGGGCGTCCAATTTATTATTGGCCTGACTTTTTTCATTGGAGGCCTTGCTTTTATTGGTGGTTTTGTCGTTCATCGTGATCGTAAGAACAACCTTGTTAATCGGGAGAAAAGAAGAGACCGATAAATCTCCCCTTAAAAAGGAATCCGTAATATGGTATTATAAAGAACAGTAACAATTAGAGGAGATGTTGTCATGAAAGTAGCCAAGTTTGGAGGAAGCTCCGTAGCAAATGTAGCGCAGATACAAAAAGTAGCCGCTATTGTTAAGAGCGATCCAAAACGGAAGTTTATTGTTGTTTCCGCTCCTGGTAAGCGAGACGATCAGGATGTTAAAATTACCGATTTATTATTAGATTTAGGTGATGCATTAGAGCGAAAAGAGGACTATGATCAGCAGGTTCATGCAATCATGGAACGTTTTTCTGAAATCATTACCGGATTAGATATTCCACCGAAAATTGAACAAGAAATCAGAAGCTCGATTGATGCAATTCTGATAAACGACCTGCCTATAAACGAAAAATTAGAAATGTTAAAATCGATTGGTGAAGATGGATCGGCAAAGATAGTGAGTGCCTACTTAAATTCACTTGGATTAGAAGCGACATATGTGAATCCACAGGAAGCTGGGCTCATCGTTAGTAATGAACCCGGCAATGCACAAATCCTTCCAGAAAGTTTTCCCAAAATATATTCATTGCGGGAACGCGAGGGCATCTTAGTGATTCCAGGATTTTTTGGTTATACAACAGATGGGAAATTGATGACTTTTTCCCGAGGGGGTTCAGATATAACCGGTTCGATTATTGCCGCAGGAATCCAAGCAGAATTATACGAAAACTTTACAGATGTAGATTCTGTTTATACGGTAAATCCAACGATGGTTAGTCATCCAAAAGAGATCACAACATTAACCTATAAAGAAATGCGTGAATTATCTTATGCCGGTTTTTCAGTCTTTCATGATGAGGCTTTAATTCCAGCCTTTAGAGAGAATATTCCAGTTTGTGTGAAAAACACGAATAACCCTTCAGCGACTGGAACGATGATTGTTTCCGAAAAAGATCCAGATGCCAGTTGCGTCGTTGGTATAGCAAGTGACGATGGATTTTGCAGTTTATATGTTAGTAAGTTTTTAATGAACCGTGAAATAGGTTTTGGGCGAAAGTTATTTTCTATTCTAGAAGATGAAGCAATCTCCTACGAACATGCCCCATCAGGTATTGATGATATATCCGTCATTATTCGTGAAGATCAACTGACTCCAGACAAGGAAAATATTGTTCTGAACCGAATTCAAAATGAGCTTCACGTCGATACGATCTCCATCAACTATGGCTTAGCAGTTATTATGGTTGTTGGTGAAGGAATGACGAGCACGGTAGGAATCGCACAACAAGCCACTACCGCTTTTGCTGAAGCACAAGTAAATATCGAAATGATTAACCAAGGTTCATCTGAGGTTTCCATGATGTTTGGGATTCATGCAAATGGACTCGAGCGAGCCATCCAGTCTTTATATAAAACATATTTTGAATAATCGATGCTCGACTTCGTTGTTATCCGAATACAGTGTAACAAATTAACGTGCCTTACTACTGGATTTTTCGTTATTCCAGTATGTAGGGCACTTTATTATTGCCTACTGGAATGCATGTCATAATTACCGTAACCAACCACATATCGAAGTGATAGAGCTATAAATAGGGATTATGAAATTCATTCACCTATTCATTCCTTTATCAAGTCTTAAACAGTCCCCCACCATGGTATAACTGCTAAACTTGATTCAGCACAGCTTTCAGCCTATTTTTTTCTATCTGCTCCCTAATCAGTTTACAATAAAAATGAATAGGAGAAATACGCTAACTACACCTTTTACTATTAGCCAAACAACGGAAGCAATTTTATCCAACAAAAAAACCTCCTTTTATTGAAATTAATCAACAAATAGGAGGTTAAGGTTTACTGCCATCAAATAAGATGTTAGTTGGTATAAAAAAGTAGTTTATTGGTCAGTAGCGTCAGTTGTCGAAAACTCTGTAAACCCTGTCATATCAACGCTAGCTTGCGCGGTGATCAAGTCTTAAACGATCAGCGACCATCGCGATGAACTCTGAGTTAGTCGGTTTGGCTTTGGAAACACTAACAGTATAACCGAATAAGGATGAAATGGCATCGATATTACCGCGGCTCCAGGCAACTTCAATCGCATGCCGAATCGCCCTTTCTACTCGTGATGCCGTTGTATTAAAGTGCTTTGCAATATCTGGGTAGAGCACTTTTGTTATCGAACCAAGTAGCTCAATATCATTATATACCATCGTGATGGCTTCACGTAAGTACATATACCCTTTAATATGTGCGGGCACACCAATTTCGTGGATAATATTGGTAATATCGCCTTCTAGATCTTGTTTCACTTTCTTCTTCTTTGTTTCATTTTTACCATTTAATTGAATCATGCTTACACCTGGATCGTGGATTTGACGAATTTGATCTGCTAAATTATCTAAATTAAATGGCTTTAATATGAAATAGGCTGCACCAAGATCAACGGCCTCTTTCATAACCTTTTCTTGCCCAAATGCTGTTAACATGATCACGTTTGGAAAATGACTTAATTCCCGTTCACGTAACCGATTCAACACCGCTAGTCCGTCAATATGAGGCATAATGATATCCAATATGAGGATGTCGGGTTCCAATTCCTCCATCATTGTTAAACATTCATTGCCATTATACGCCGTACCAATGACTTCAATATCATCTTGCTCCTCAAAATAATCTTCCATCAATTGAATGAGTTCTTTGTTATCATCGACTAAACAAACTGAAATCTTTTCCACTTTATTCATTCCTCCCTTTGTATGTATCTCTATAGTAATCATTCGACATAAGAAAGTTTTACCCTTCTATTATTTCATAAAATATGTATTATTTTCCCCCTATTAGTAGGATTTACCATAACTACATCCTTTAACAGTATACACTATCATATGTACGCAAGGGGATGAATAGATGAAATATAACAAAAAACTTGTAATGGATCAATTATCCACCTACAAGTTTTTTGTTATTCTAAAATTATTCCTTATTCATTTTAATTCCAGCTTCTTCGAGCATCCATTCAATATGAACGCCATACCCAGATGTCGGATCATTAACAAACACATGTGTAACGGCACCTACTATTTTGTCGTTTTGGATAATCGGACTACCACTCATTCCTTGTACGATCCCACCGGATTTCTCTAATAATTTAGGGTCCGTAATTCGAATCACCATTCCCTTTGTTGCAGGGAATTTTTGGGGTACACTATTGACAATTTCCACGTCATATTCTTCGACTTCTTCCCCTTCAACAACCGTTAAGATGGTGGCTGGTCCCTCTTTTACTTCATGTGATAAACCGATTGACATCGGTTCATGATAATCGCCTTTATCCATTGATTCTGTTAGCTTGCCGAAAATGCCAAATGGGCTATTCTTAGTAATGGATCCAATTTCATTGTCTTTAATTGAAAATTTTGCCTGCTTTTCACCAGGGGAACCATTATTTCCCTTCTCAATGGATGTTACAGATGAACGGACAATTGATCCATTGTGAATTTCAATTGCCTTCTTCGTATCCATATCAGTGATGACATGACCTAATGCCCCATATTTTTTAGATTTTGGTTCGTAAAAAGACAGTGTTCCAATTCCAGCCGCCGAATCGCGAATATACAATCCAATACGGTATTCTTGTTCCTTATCATCAATAACAGGCTGCAAGCTGGTTTCGATCTCCTCATTATTACGTTTTATTAATAATTCTAACGGCTTATTTTCCTTTCCCGCTTTTTCTACAATTGGCTTAACATCTTCCATTTTTTTAACTGCTTCACCGTTTATGGTTAGTATAATATCGCCAACCTTCACCTTAGCATCTTCGCCCGGGGACAGCTGTCCCTCTTTTCCATTTACAAGATGATGCCCGACAACGAGTACACCTTGAGTCTGTAATTGTACCCCAATCGATTGTCCTCCGGGAATCACTTTAACATCCTCTAGGAGCGATAAATTCACCTTTTTGACCGGTAATCCAGCTACCTCGTAAACGAGCTCACTGTCCCCCGTGTTATGTGCATATACGGATGATTCAAACGTTTCAACACGTTGATCAGAAGAAGATACAGAAACATTCTCACCTAAGCTTGGTAATTCTAACGGAGTTTGGTCATTCACGGTGACCAAATTATTTGGGATGGATAAATATTGTTGGACAGGTGTTAGGAACGGTACTGTCAATATGAAAGCTAAACATAGGACACCTATCCACATTCTCATGTTATTTTTATACTTCAATCCATTCACTCTCCTCATACCTACCTCATAACACTTTTCTCTCTCTGTACATGTAATTTGACCTAAAGCGAGTCATTTTAAACTAGTGAAAGATAAGAAAAGATGTGTAACATTACCTCTAATATTATTTTACGACCATTTTAAAAAGACAAAAAAGCCAGTTACTCTAGCTTCTGGCTTTTCCTTTGTAATTATCCGTTTTTATTTATGCTTAAATGTCGTGGCTAGATCAAGCAACTTTTTCCCATGCTCCATCGCCGTTTCCGTTAACTCTGTTCCCGTCATCATCCGACTTAATTCTTTAATGGCTTGTTCGATTGATAATTCACTAACAATTGTTGCTGTACGTTCATTTTCATCGATTTTATCAATTAATTTATGTGTGTCCGCCATCGCAGCCACTTGTGGTAAGTGGGTAATACATAATACTTGTGATTCATGTGATATTTGGTATATCTTTTCTGCCATCGCTTGAGCTACGCGACCACTAACACCCGTATCAACTTCGTCAAAAATAACACTTGTCACACCTTGGTGTTTTGCGAATATTTTTTTGATCGCAAGCATGATCCTGGAAAGTTCACCACCGGATGCCACTTTATGAATTTCTTTTAACGGTTCACCTGGATTTGTAGAAATCAAAAATCGGATCTGATCAAAGCCATTTTTATGTAGTGTTATGAGGCTCGGATCATATTGTACATCATCATCATTTACAAGCGGATGAAAAGAAACCGAAAACGTTGCGTTTGCTAAGTACAGGTCTTTAAGCTCTGTGTGAATCTCCTTTTCTAATAACTGGGCAGATTCACGACGTATACCATGGAGATGAATCGCTTCTAAATAAGCATCTTGTGCCGTTTCCTCTATTTTCCTCTTTATTTCGATAAGATGTGTATCCTTATTTTTTAATTGTTCTATTTCCTCTTCAATCTCTGCCATATACGCCAACATATCATTTACGGACGTTCCATACTTTTTCTTTAAATTATTCAGATCATGTAATCGGGACTCAATTTCATTGAGTCGAGTAGCATCATAATGGAGGGTGTCTTTAAAATCCCTTAATTCAAAACTCAATTCTTCAATGACATAAAAGTTATCTGTTAGCTTGTCTGCTTTATTCGCGATAAATGGATCAAATTCACGATTCTCTTGTAAGGCTAATTGGGCTTTATTCAACCATTCGATTCCTTTTCTTTCCCCGTACAAGGCGTTATAGGCCGTTTCAACACCTAGATATATTTTTTCGAAGTTAACTAAATGGCTTCGTTCTTCTTCTAGTTCTTCATCCTCATTTGGGCTTAAATGGGATTGGCTTAATTCATTCAATTGAAATTCGAGTAAGTCTAGTCGGTTATTCGTTTCGAGTTCGTTTTCACTTAAATCTTTGTACCGTTTTTCTAAGGTTGTATATTGATCAAATAAGACGGAATATTCCTTTTTAGCTTGATTGATTCGTGGTTCATCATAAGAATCGAGTAAGTCAATATGATTTTCAGACTCCATCAGTGATTGGGTTTCATGTTGGCTATGAATATCAATCAAGGTTTTACCAAATTCTCTTAAAATGGCCAATGTTACCAATTTTCCATTGACCCGACAAATGCTTTTACCACTTGCTGTCATTGTTCGATGTAGTACAACCATTTGGTCTGAAATCTCGATTCCATAGTGACTTCCAATCGTATGAATCAGATGGTGCTTATTTTCGATGATAAATAAACCTTCTATTTCGGCCTTCTTTGTACCATAGCGTACAAAATCGACGGATCCTCTCCCACCTGCTAACAACTGGACTGCGTCAATAATAATTGATTTTCCGGCGCCTGTTTCTCCTGTCAATACGGTGAGACCCTCGTTAAATGTTACCGATACGCTATCAATAATTGCAAAATCCTTGATGGATAATTCTGTTAGCATATTTTAACCACCTCTTTATTTTTAACTAAAACGATATTATTATAACATATTAATAAATCGGTCTTTAATATGTTCCGAATTTTCTTCGGAACGACAAATGAGTAAACAAGTATCATCTCCACAAATCGTACCCATTATTTCATCCCATTCTAAATTATCGATAAGTGCTCCAACGGCTTGCGCATTACCTGGAAGGGTTTTCAAAACGATAAAGTGACTTGTATGATCAATTTTTACAAATGCATCCCGAATTAACCTTTTTAACTTTTCCAGGGGATTAAACCGTTGATCTGCGGGTAAACTATATGTATATTTCCGATCGGCCGTAGGTACTTTAACAAGATGAAGCTCTTTAATATCACGGGAAACGGTCGCCTGTGTGATGTTATATCCTAATATTTTTAATTCATCGACAAGCTCATCTTGTGTTTCGATTTCGTTTTCAGTTATCAATTCCCGTATTTTTATATGACGTTGAATTTTACTCATAATACCCCTCCAATCAAGTGCATAACCGATTATTAATAAAAGAGGACTACACCCGCTAGGCAGTCCTCATTCATCAATTATAATGTCGCGTGAGCCTGTTGGACCACTTCTTTAAACTGCTCATTTGTAAAATCAGGCTCTGGTACTTCCTTTTCCCAACCTAAATGTGCTAAAAACTCAATATTACCTTTGCCACCTGTGATCGGTGAATGCGTAAGTGCAAGTAATTGATAGCCTTCCTGTTTCGCAAAAGCGCTCATTTCTTGAATCACATCTTGATGTACAATCGGATCACGAATCACGCCTTTTTTACCAACTATGTCCCTGCCAGCTTCGAATTGTGGCTTAATTAAAACAACGATATCACTATTCGGCTCTACTATTTTCTTTAATACAGGCAAAATTAAGCGGAGTGAAATAAATGAAACATCAACAGATGCAAAATTTGGGATGCCTTTTGTAAAATCGGTTGCTAAGACATAACGGAAATTTGTCCGTTCCATAACGACTACCCGCTCATCACTACGTAGTTTCCAATCTAATTGATTATATCCGACATCAATGGCATAACAGAGCGCTAGCCCATTTTGTAAGGCACAGTCTGTAAATCCACCCGTGGAAGACCCGACATCAACCATAATTTTATCCGTGACGGAAATGGAAAACTCCTTTAAGGCCTTTTCTAATTTTAAACCACCACGACCGACATATGGGATTTCTTTTCCTTTCACGTGTAGCGGTATATCTAGAGCGACTTTCATGCCTGGTTTATCCAAACGGACTTGTTCAGAAAATACGAGTCCCGCCATAATGACCCGTTTCGCTTTTTCTCTCGTTTCGATTAAGTTACGATCCACTAATAATACATCTAGCCGTTGTTTACTCATTTTATTTCCTCTTCAATCTATTGGGATATGTTCTATTTTGGTAACACTTTTATTTTCAATTTGTTTTCAATAATATAAATAACCTTACCCGCGAGGATAATAATGGATGTTGAGGAATGAATGGCATAATTCTTACCTAATGCCTTCCCACCAACTGTAAGTGCAGCGACAAAACTTGTCAATAAAACGGACAATGTGATTTGTGCTGGTGAACCTTCCGTATGTCCAAGCAAAGTTGAAATATGGAGGACAACGACAACAGTTGCCGTACCACTTACAATTCCAGATATATCTCCGACAACATCATTACAAAAACTGGCAAATTTATCAGCGTTTTTAACAATAATGACGGCTTCTTTTGCTCCCATTACTTTTTCAGCCGCCATCGCATTGATCGGCGCTTTTTTTGCAGCAGCTGACGCGGTACCTAATATATCAAATACGATACCAATCAGAACAATCAAAAAGACAATTACTAAGCCAACAAACCACGTAACATTACTTAATGTGGAAGATGATATAATTGAAAAAATAGCCGCTAACACAAATGTGATAACGGCTATGGTAAGACTAAATTTAATCGATCGATTCATTTTTATCTTCATATTGCATACCTCAAATTAACGAATTATGTAAGTAAGGAATGGTCATTTAAAAAGTTAAGACTGCGGCATAGGTCCAGTAGGTTTTCCCAGATGAATACCCCATGTTGCCATGAAGGCGGTTCCCCTTTAAATTCACCTTAGCTATGTCGCCATCGGCTAGACTGGATTACCACTTAGTCCGCACTATAATCCTTTTTAAACGTCATACGAACAGTCTAGGAGATTTCCTCAGCAGTCTTTAGATGCTCCCTAGCCTCTTTTGCAGTATCGCTTTCATAGAGTGAAAAACACACGAACTTGTGGCCACCAAGCGTCGTGCTTGTAACTCTATTCCCCACGAGACCACTCAAGGCAGGCTACGCTACAAACAACTTGTTTCTGTAGGTTCATACCCCATTCCATAATCATCCCTATGTTTAGAGATCACTACAGAGATGGGCCTCCACGGTAACTGGGTCAACGCCCACATGCCTTTGTGGATCGCCCAAAAACCTTAACTCCCAGCACTGACCCAAGGCTGGGCGCCTCAAGCCAACACAAGGAACTTCATTGATATGCCCTTTGGCGAATTTTTAGGCCCGCCTTCAGGAGCAGGGGACTGACTAGAATACTGCACCATTCCTTATATGAGATCATTTTAGCATATTATCATCTGTAAATCCATCATTGATGACTATGTTACCGAGGGTATCTTGCGCGTATTCGCAATCTGAATTAATTGATTTTGTCTAATGATCCCTTTGCGTTAAGTAGTCTGTCAGCAAGAATAAATAGCTTTCAACTGCACCCGCTTGTTGTAATGCTTCCTTCGCTTGATCAACATAAATCTGTTTTTGCTTGATCGCACCGTCCATTCCTAACAGTTTTGGGTAGGTACTTTTGGCGTTGTTTGAATCACTGCCTACCGGTTTGCCTATTTTACTTGCATCACCAGCTACATCTAAAATATCATCTTGGACTTGAAAGATAAGTCCTAAATAATAGGAAAATGTTGATAAATGTTTCATTTGTTCTGTTGTAGCCTTACTTAAATAGGCTCCGGACGTAATCGCAAAAGATAATAACTTTCCTGTTTTTAAATTATGTATGTTTTCTAATTCTGCCAAGGAAACAGGGTTTTTCTCTGCTTCCATATCGAGAATTTGACCTGAAACCATGCCTTTTGGACCACTATGACTGGAAAGCATTTGCATGACTTCAACTTTTTCATCACTGGATAATTTCGGATCATTGGCAATGATTTCGAAACTGTATGTTAATAAAGCATCACCCGCTAATATCGCTGTTGCCTCATCAAATTGAATATGATTTGTCGGATACCCTCTACGCAAATCATCATCATCCATTGCTGGCAAATCATCATGGATTAAAGAATAAGTATGAATCATTTCTAAAGCTACAGCTGTAGAGATGACTTTATCCTTATCCTGACCATATGCTTCATAGCTCGCTATTAAAAGAATCGGGCGTATTTTCTTACCTCCGGCTTCAATCGAATAAATCATAGCCGATTTTAAACGTTCTGGAATAGCTAGTTCATCAAGATACTTCCTTATTTCTCTATGAATGATTGCTTTATTCTGTTCGATATAGTCATCAAGATTATGTTCTACCATTCATTCTTCCTCCTGAATTTCAAATAATTCAAATTCTCCTTGCTCATTCATTATCGATGACATTTTCTCTTGAACATGGACTAACTTATCATTGCATATTTTGGAAAGTTTCATACCTTCTTGATAATAATTGATTGCTTTTTCTAAAGGTACATCACCTTCTTCTAACTTGTCAACGATCTTTTCTAATTCTACGATTGCTGATTCAAAGGTCAGTTCAGAGTCTTTCGCCATTATGTTTCATTCTCCTCTATATTTATTACGTGACAGATCAGATCGCCATCCGTTAGCTTAACAAGAATTTCTTCCTTTTCGATCACTTGTTTACTAGATTTAATCACTTTTCCTGCGGCCGTATATGGGATTGCAAAACCGCGTTTCATTACTTCTAATGGATTTAGTAATGTTAAATGATCAATGCTAGTCATCACTCTCTCCGTTTGCTGCTTTAAAAGATGTGCCATCACTTTATTCTGTTGTTTGATTAGATCTGATACTTGCTTTGCACCTTGTTCCATCTGTTGTCTTGGATGTTGAGCGGTAAACCGGGCATACGCATGATCATACGTCTGCTGTTTATTTGTTGTTAAATGCGTGAGCCCTCTTTCTAAACGCTCCGTATGTTTATCAAGTTCTTGCTCTTTTTGCTGAAGTAAATTTTTAGGATATCGGAAAGCGTAGGATTGTTTTAAGCGATTCAACTGTTTCTGCTCATTTTCAATTCTTCCACGTAAAGCTCTCGTCATGGAATCCTTCATACTCCTATTCCTGTCCAGCAATTCTAATTTAGATGGCACCGCTAGTTCTGCTGCGGCTGTTGGTGTTGGGGCCCGTAAATCGGCGACAAAGTCACTAATGGTATGATCTGTTTCATGGCCAACTGCTGAAATAATCGGTATGGCGGAATGAAAAATGGCCTGCGCGACAATTTCTTCATTGAAGCCCCACAGATCCTCTATGGATCCACCACCACGTCCAATAATTAAGAGATCATAATGATGATTGTTTGCGGTTTCGATTGCTTCCTTTATGGAATCAGCGGCAGATGATCCCTGAACGATTGCTGGAATAATCGTTACATCTACAATCGGATATCGCCGTTTTATTGTCGTCAACATATCACGTACCGCAGCACCCGTTGGCGAAGTTATTATGCCAATATGCTTAGGGTACACCGGTATTTTCTGTTTATGAGCGTCTGCAAAGAAACCTGCCTTTTTTAGTTTTTCTTTTAACTGTTCATAGGCTAAGTATAGCGAACCAATCCCATCTGGCTCCATTTCTTGGATATACAATTGATATTGTCCGAATGGTTCAAAAACACCAATGTCGCCCCGTATCAATACATTCATTCCATTTTCTGGAGTGAATTTTAAGTGTCGATTATTCCCCGCAAACATAATGGATTGTACTCTCGATTGATCATCTTTTATCGTTAAATACATATGGCCCCGGCTATGATGATTAAAGTTTGAAATTTCACCTTTTAGCCAAACGTTTTGTAAATGACTATCCATATCGATTTTCCGCTTTATATATTTTGTTAATGCGGAAACGGTTAAGTAATTATCCTTCATTTTCGGGACAGCTCTTTGGCAGCCTTCAATGTATTTTGTAGCAACATGGCGATCGTCATGGGACCAACTCCACCAGGTACCGGCGTAATAAAGGACGCTGTTTCTTTTACTTGATCAAAATCTACATCCCCAACGAGTGATCGATCCTCGAGTCGATTAATACCGACATCTATTACAACAGCATCTTGTTTCAGGTGTTCTCTGCCAATCCCTTTCGGTATGCCGACGGCTACAATTAAAATATCCGCTTTTGACGTAAGGGAAATTAAGTCCTTCGTTTTCGAATGACAGTAAGTCACCGTCGCATTTTCATTTAATAATAACTGCCCAACAGGTTTGCCTACAATATTACTTCTGCCGATGATCACGACATGTTGGCCTTCCAGCTCGATATTGCTTGCTTTAAGCATGGTCACAATCCCATGTGGTGTACATGGTAGAAGTGTTTCTTGATTCGTCATCATCCGCCCTATATTAATCGGGTGAAAACCATCCACATCTTTAGCAGGATCGATTGCTTCAATCACAGCTTGTTCTTGAATATGCTTGGGCAGCGGAAGTTGTACAAGAATCCCATGTACCGATTGATCTTGATTGAGCTCCTCGATCGTATTCAATAGCTCCTCTTCGGTTATCCCAACAGATAATTCAATAATATCTGAAGAGATCCCCACTTCGGCTGAAGCTTTTTTCTTTCCGTTAACATATGATTTAGAAGCTGGATTATCCCCGACTAGGATCACGGTTAAATGAGGAATCAGTCCGCTTGTGGAAAGATCGGAAACTTCCTCTTTCATGTCCATTCGTATTTTTCTTGCTAATTCTTTCCCATCAATAATTTCTGCTGACATGGTGAACATCCTCTTTTAGAATATTATTTTTGATAATACGCCATTAACGAATTTACCGGATTGTTCATCCCCGTATTTTTTCGCTAATTCGACCGCTTCATTTATGGAAACACTTTCGGGAATATCTTCCATATAATTAATTTCATACGTCGCAATTCTTAAAATTGTTTTTTCAACCGCTGCAATTCGATCAATTGTCCAGTTTTCAAGGTGTTCAACAATAATCGCATCAACCCTACCTTGATTTTGGGTTACTCCTTCAACGAGTCCGGTTAAAAAGTAATTTCCTTCTTCTTCCCCCAAAAACCTTTGAATTGCCTCTGCCGGTTCACTATTATTTACGTCTAACTGAAAAAGGACTTGCATCGCTTTTTCTCTCGCTGTACTCCGATTCATCTTTGCCGACTCCTTTTATGCCATGTAGAATATGTTTGAACAGAAAGTAAGGTCAAAAGGGTTTCCCCTTTTGACCTTGGTTGCTATTCGTCTTCTTCAGGATTATCTTGTTCCATTTTTATGCCGACTACATGCACATTGATCTCGTTAATATCCAGCGCCGTCATATTTTTAATCGTTTGTCTAATATTTGTTTGTAATTTTTCAGCAGTCTTCGGTATAGACACTCCAAAATCTAATACAACATAGAGATCAATAAGAATCCCCGTATCTGTAAATTCGACTTTAACACCTTTGCTATGTGATTTCTTACCGAACCGTTCCACAACATCTGCCGCAAAGTTGCCTCGCATCGCTGATATACCCTCGACCTCTGATGCGGCAATACCCGTAATGACTTCAATTACTTCCGGAGCAATTTCAACAATTCCAAGTTCCGTATTACTCGTGACATCTAATAATGACCCTTCATCCATCTGGCTCACTCCTTTATTTCTAGAATTGGATTTTCTTCAAGGAAGTTCGTATTAAAATCACCTTTTACAAATACTTCATGGTCCATAATTAAGCGATGAAAAGGAATGGTCGTATGGATTCCTTCGATAACAAACTCATCTAAAGCACGTTTCATTCGCGTGATCGCTTCTTCACGAGTAGGTCCATACGTAATTAGTTTAGCAATCATCGAATCATAATAAGGGGGAATCGTATACCCGGGATAAGCTGCTGAATCAACGCGAACACCGAAACCGCCTGGTGGTAGATACATGTCAATGGTACCAGCTGAAGGCATAAAGTCTTTAAATGGGTTTTCAGCGTTTATACGGCACTCAATGGACCAGCCTTCAAACGTTATCTCCTCTTGCTTGATCGCTAATTTTTCACCGTTGGCAATCTTAATCTGTTCCTTGATTAAGTCGACGCCAGTGACCATTTCTGTAACAGGATGCTCGACTTGAATCCGTGTATTCATTTCCATGAAGAAGAATTGATCACTCGTACGATCGAAAATAAATTCGATCGTACCCGCACCAACATAGTCTACTGCTTTAGCAGCTCTGACTGCTGCATCACCCATTTGCTCGCGAATCTCGGGTGTGATTGCTGGTGAAGGTGTTTCTTCAACAAGTTTTTGTAACCTTCTTTGTATCGAGCAGTCACGCTCCCCTAAATGGATTACATTTCCGTGTTGGTCTGCAAGTATTTGGATTTCAATATGTCGGAAGTCTTCAATGAATTTCTCTAGATAAACCCCCGCATTTCCAAAAGCTTTCTCCGCTTCTTTTTGTGTAATGCGAATTCCATTCAATAAGTCCTCTTCCGTCCGTGCAATCCGAATCCCTTTACCGCCACCACCTGCTGTTGCTTTAATGATGACTGGATACCCAATATTATTGGCGATCTCCATCGCTTCATCTTCCGACTCAATAATACCTTGTGATCCTGGCACAATCGCAACATTTGCTTGGTCCATTGTTTCCCTTGCGACATCTTTAATGCCCATTTTTTGAATCGCTTCAGGGGTAGGGCCAATAAATATAATATTGCATTCATTACAAATCTCTGCAAAGTCTGCGTTTTCCGCTAAAAATCCATATCCTGGATGAATAGCATCAGCTCCTGCTAACGTCGCTACACTCATGACGTTAGCAAAGTTTAAATAACTATCCTTACTAAGTGCCGGCCCGATGCAATAGGCTTCATCTGCTAATTGAACATGCAATGACTCCTGATCTGCTTCAGAGTAGACGGCTATTGTCTCGATATCTAGTTCTTTACATGCTCGTATAATGCGAACGGCGATCTCTCCCCTGTTCGCGATCAACACTTTTTTTATCACACGCTACATCCCCTTATTTCGTCTTCACTCTAAATAATGGTTGTCCATATTCAACGAGTTCGCCGTCTTCCACTAAGACTTCAACGATTTCCCCCGATACATCTGCCTCGATCTCATTAAATAGCTTCATCGCTTCAACAATACAGACAATGGTATCTTTCGTTACCTTCGCTCCATTGGCTACATAGGAATCTTCCTCGGGTGATGGCGCACTATAAAGCGTACCGACCATTGGTGATATAATTTCATAATCATAATCGACAGCTGTGCTTGAATTCGATGTTGCTTGATCTGTTATGACTTCTTCCTTCACTTCAACAGCCTGAACCTCTGTTTTCTGTTGTTCCTGTAACTCCAACGATTGGTCTGTCTTTCCTTGTCCAGACGAATGTAAAGGATTGACAACTGTTGCTTCATTTTTCTTCAGCACCACTTTTGTCTCATTTGTTTCATAAGTAAATTCGTTAATTGTTGATTCATCAATTAATTTTATAATTTCACGTATTTCTTGTACTTTTAACATACTATCCCTCCAGGCTTATATTCATAACAGCTATGAATGCGTCAGATGGAAAGTCTTATTTCCATCATGGATGCTTATCATAGAAGCTTTCATATTTTACTGTTATTTATGTAACGTTAATACACTCACTAATTATAACAATCTTATAGCCTCAATGCGAATAGTTTAGTCATTATTATTAATTGCCCGCATGAAAATGATCCGAATGCGCTAGGAGCGACATTCAGATCATTTGTTTTTTATCGTTAACTGGTCTATCGTTAACTTGTTGCCGGTTGAAAATTGACATCAACTGCTACTTCACCAAATTCATCTTTAACCAGTTGCATAATATTAACGACTTCTTCTTTTGTCAGTTCATCTACTTTTACGTGAACATGGACAATCTCTTCCTCTGATCGAACGAGTACATCTTCATATTCTTCGGTCGCTGCCAAGATTGAATCTTGTAAAATTACTTCTTTTGAGGAAATTTGGTCCATTGTATCCATGCTATTCAAGGCTTCATTCTTTTCATCTGTTGTTGTGCTATTTGAAGCGATCACATCTTTATAACGATCTTTTTTCATACTGCGTTCATTTTGTAATTCCATTCGGATCGTCGTAAACAATTCATCTTGTCCAAGATTTTCAATATCATTAACTTCCGCCGTTCCTTCTGCTTCATCCCCTTCCAATGGATCTGTTGTCGTCTCCGCAGAATCGATCTCACCATCATCAATGTAAGCAATATTCTCCTGTGTATCAGAAGTCATATAATAAACACTTAACACAATCATTAAACTGAGCATCGTTAATAACCAGACCGTTTGCTTTTTTAACATAAATGATTCCTCCTTATTTTTTAGGCATTACAGATACCTTGTGTGTTGGAACATCCAACACTTTCGCTACGGATTCAATCACCCACATCTTCACTGTTGCGTGATCAACTCCTTTAGCTACTACAAAAACGCCCCTTACATCGGGTTTTTTAGTTTGAACTAATAATGGTATTTCCCGATCACCTTCCCTAACGAAGACAACTTGTGTTTCTTCTGTCTGATCTTCAACTTTTCGAATGCCACCATGTTCATCCGATTCATCTGTTGTTTGTTGCCCCTTGATTAAGTTTTTTTCGTAGACCTTACTATTTGTAGCGTCTAAATTAACCATCACCTCAACTTCTGAAACACCTTTAATTTTTTCGAGCATTTCTTCCAGATCTTTTTTATAACTCGTCTCTAATACTTCAACAGGTGCTTGTTCCGCATCTTCCTTTGCACTACCTTTTTGGGCTGATTGTTCCATCGACGTATTGATCTCCGTTTCACTTTTTGTTTCATTTGGAGTAGATGTAAAGGCATTTCCAAAGATCAGCAACAATAGGCCGATGAGCGCGATAATGATTAAATAACCTGTTTTCTTAGAAAATCGTTGGTTTTCACCTTTAGTAAGCTCAAGTAGCTTTCGTAATCGTTCTTTCAAGACGTCCCTCCCCCCCAATGAATACGTAAGTCCTTATCTTCAAGTTCCCAGACCTCTTTGAGTGTTTTCTTTATGTCATCATGATCCACATGATTGTCTACATTCTTATCATCACCAATGACCACCTCATCCACTTTTCCTACAACCCCTTCTTGATGATCAGATTCATAAAGATAAACGTTTACTTCTTCCAAGTTTTGATAATTTACTTCTTCTGTATCCTCCGCAAATTCAAATTCGATTGTATCAATTTTTGCCTGATGTTGTGTTAACAAGGGTTCTTCGGCGACTGTTGTGAGTTGAACCACCATCTCCTCTAAAATATATGCATCTTGTGAAGCTTGTATTTCTCTTTTTTTAAAATTAGTTTCTTTTTCCAGCCAATTTGCTTCGGTTTCTTCTTCATAGAGCTCGGTAATCGAGGAATCTAGTTCGCTTTCAATATCAACTGAAAACAAATAAAAAACGGGTTGTAAAAACAAGAGAATAAAGACTAATCCAACGACTAATTTAATATACTTCCTCATCGTTGTTGTCGGAACAATTAAGTCAATAACGGCAGCTAATAATAAAAAAATAATAATCTGTGTAACCCAATCAACGACGATATCCATGCACATCACCCTACCCGAGAAACACCGTTATGTTACTAACCATCGTAATAATCACAATCGTGAAAAAAAACATAATCGTCACAGCTAATAAGCAAGCTAATATATAAATCATATAGTGGCTAATGGTATTTAAACTTTTAATAATTGGACCATCACCGATTGGTTGCAGGATGGCAGCAGCGATCTTATAAATGAACGCAATTGCTAGAATTTTCATTGCGGGAAATAATGCTACGAAAACAACCATGATCACACCAACAATCCCAATGCCATTTTTTAATAATAAAGAAGCGCTTAAAATGGTATCCGCAGCATCAGTGAACGTTTTCCCGATGACGGGAATGAAATTACCTGTTATAAATTTTGCCGTTTTAATGGCGATCCCGTCTTGGATGGCACTTGCTGTCCCTTGAAGAGACATGACCCCAATGAAAAGAGTCAAAAACGCTCCCAATGTTGCAAGGGCAACAGTCTTAAATAAATGAGCAAGATGCGTGACTTGATAATTTTCATTTAAACTACTTACGATTAACAGCAAGGCTGCTAAAAATAACAGTGGCAAAATAAACGTTGAAATTAAGACACCACTTATATTAATGAGGAAGATCGTCACAGGATGAAAGAAAGAAACCGCTAAGACATTACCAAAACTGGCCATCAAGCCAAGCAATAAAGGTAAAAGTGCAATCATAAAGCCACTCATCGTATCAATGGCATCTTTTGTATAAGAAAAAGCCAAGTAAAAACTATTTAATGCGATAAAGATGAGGACCATATAAACGACAAAGTTAGCAATTTTACTAATGGCGCTTTCTTCAAATGCGGCATGCATCGTTTGCAAAACAGTTGAAAACAAAGTCAACGTTAATAATAAACCAAGTAATTTTCCGTTGAGAATGAGTTCATAGAATAAAAAGTTAATAAAACCGATAACGATATTCTTAAGGGAGAATGACCCGGTGTTTTTTATAAATTCAACGATATTCGTTTTCTCAAGTTCCGGTAAATAGCCTCCATAATCATTGATTAGCTCATTCCAATAGTGTTGAACTCCATCTAATGAGACCCGATCTAAGATGATATCTTCCGTGTTCTCGGTTGACCCTTGCTCCGAATCTTCTTCTGTTTCTGCTTTGCTTGATCCAACACTCACAAATAGCTGTAGGATAGCGAGTGCGACGATAAAAAGTAATTTACGGTGTTTCATTTCCTACAAGGGCTCCCTTCTGTTTTCCAACGCGTCAGGAAGTTGGTAAAAAGGTTAAGATGGCTTCGATAACGGCAGTAATGATCGGAACAGCTAAAACCAATATAAAGATCTTTCCGGATAGCTCAATTTTTGCTGCGACAGAACCAAGTCCAGCATCCCGAGTGATGCTCGCACCTAATTCGGCAATATAGGCGATACCGATTATTTTTAAGATCGTTTGTAAATAGACATCATCAATATTGGCCTTTTCTCCTAGTGATTCAATCATTTCAAAGATAATACTAATGCGTTGAATGATCGCTAGGAAGATAATAATTCCTGTAATTAACAACAGGAAGAAAGCAATGGATTCATTTAACTCTTTCAAAATGATATAAAGGATACTAGCAATAATTCCAATAGTTACGATTTGTATGATCTCCATAGATGACTACCCTTGAAAAAGGAATACTGATTTAATCTGTTGAAATAGATCCGAAAGTCCATTGACAACAATGACTAATACAATAATAAATCCAACTAATGTTGCAAATTGGGCGATCTCTTCTTTACCCATTTGCTTTAAAATGGTATGAATTAAAGCTACGATTATTCCGATACCAGCAATTTGAAATAACATGGATGCATCTGTAAGCATGGATGTACCCCTTTCCCACTCTCGAAACGATTCATTGTCGACACAATCCGGGTTGTTAAATGAGTAAGATCACAATAAATAACCCACATAGAAACCCTAAACTCTTAGCCATTTTTCCATATTTATAGTGATTATCCCTTGCCTCTTCTAATTCTCTTTCTAAATGTGTTGTTGTAAGCTGGATATGCTTTTGTTGTTGGGCAAAATCGTGTTGACCAAGTGTGCGTCCAAATTGCATAAGGACCTCCTTTTCGTTGTGACTCAAGGAAGAGGTAGCCATTAATTCCGCTACGCAGCTTTCCCAGAGATTCATTAAGTCAACTTGATTGCCTTCCATCCCGCTTGCTAACTTTTCAAATAATAACTTGGTTGGCCACGGTATTTGCTTCGCAATAATTGTAAAGGCTGAGCGTAATGGTAACTGACTATAGAGCATCTCAGCTTCTAATATTTGTAAGGCACTTTTTAGTTGCCTTATTTCGGTTGGTCGATTGCTTAGCTTTCGACTCCATTCAAATCCTGCCCATGTCGTTATGCTTATGAAAAGAAGCGCTCCAATCCACTTCATTTTGCAAGCACCTCGATTTCAAATAAAGATCGTTCCCATGTTGATCATAAATTTGTTTGATTTTTCCAGGAACCGTACTTCTTTCCAATACGACGATCCGTTGAAACACTTGTTCATGAAAAAGCGCTTGTAATGATGGTCGTTTTTTTAGTTCATCTATCGTATTTCCGTGAATCGTACAGATGATGGTGACACCTGCATGGATGGCCTCCATTAATGCTTGTACATCTTCGCTGCTTCCAATCTCATCAACAACAATAATTTCGGGGGACATGGACCGGATGAGCATCATCATTCCTTCTGATTTTGGGCATGCATCCATAACATCTGCTCGAAGCCCTATATCATGTTGTGGAACACCTTTGATCGATGCAGCTATTTCGGAACGTTCATCAATAACACCCACTTTTTTGGGTTGGACTTTATTCCATCCCGATGCGATCAGCCGGGTAAGATCGCGGATAAGCGTTGTCTTACCCGTCAATGGCGGACCGACGATCAATGTGTTTACATAGTTTTCTTTATATAAAAAGGGAAGGATCGGTGTGGCTGCACCGATGCTTTCTTTTGCAATTCTGATATTTAAAAAGGTAATATGTTGAATTGCTTTAACAGAACCATTTAATGTATTCACCTTTCCAGCCAGCCCTACTCGATGCCCCCCTTCAATTGTCATATACCCCTCTCTTAACTCATCCTCCATTCGGTAGAGAGAAAATTCACTTAATTGATTCAAGATAAAAATATAATCTTGTCGTGTTGGTCTGCTATCTCTTATCCATTCAACATGTTGATCAAATATGAGCTCGATCGGTTGATTGAGCCGCAATCGTATTTCTTGTAACGTATTCCATTGGTGACTAATTGTAGACTTAACTTTCTGCTTCACTTCAATCGGAAATAGACGCATAATTTCCTTCATAAACTTGTCCTCACTTTTTTAATAGTTGCTTTACAATCAATATATGTGAGGAAATCTATTTTATGTTAGGTTTTTTTACAAGTAATGAGCGATAGATAAGAGATTAATTTCCCTGTAAACGCAAAAAAACAACCCTCTTTTAGAAAGGTTGTTTTTCGCTATCATAGCTATCATAAAGGAAGGGCGATAAGGAAGTCTATCGTCCTTCTGTCTATTCCATTATTTTGCGCGTGACACATATTTTCCATCTGTTGTATTAATAAGGAGTGCTTCATCTTCATTGATAAATAAAGGTACTTGGACAACGAGCCCTGTTTCTAATGTAGCTGATTTGGATCCGCCACTTACCGTATCTCCTTTTAAGCCTGGTTCAGTTTCTGTTACAGTGAGCTCAACATTATTAGGTAAATCGATCCCAAGGATTTCGCCTTCATATGTAACGAGTGCAACTTCCATGCTTTCTTTAATAAATTGTAATTCATGCTCGATTTGACTTGTTTGCATTTCAATTTGATCATATGTACTCGTATCCATAAAGGCATGTACATCACCGGAAGCATATAAGTATTGCATTGTTTTATTTTCAATATGTGCTCTACGGACCTTTTCACCGGCACGAAAAGTTTTTTCCTGCATATTATTACTTCTTAAATTACGAAGTTTCGAACGAACAAACGCTGCTCCTTTTCCCGGCTTAACATGTTGAAATTCAACGACTTGCCAAATGTTGTCCTCAAATTCGATCGTAACCCCTGTTCTAAAATCATTAACCGATATCATTAAAATTCCTCCCTATTAATGAATTTCATAATCCCTATTATAGCTACACCATTCATACTCAAGGGGCTTCGCTTGTTACGGTAATTATGAAGTTCATTCTTATAATTGAATCAATTCTTTTGTTGAATTTGTCAAACGTTGATTACCTGATTCTGTGATGACAATATCATCTTCAATCCGACAGCCACCGACTTCTGGGATATAAATGCCCGGTTCAACGGTAACAACCATTCCTGGCTTTAGCTCTTCTGTTGAAGATTTGGCTAAACTTGGTTGCTCATGCACTTCTAACCCTAGTCCATGACCTGTTGAATGACCAAAGTAGTCGCCATATCCCTTATCTGTAATATAATCTCTCGTAATGGCATCCGCTTCTTGCCCTGTCATGCCTGGTTTAATCTGCTGAACCCCACGTTCTTGTGCCGTCTTTACCGTCTCATAAATCGTCTTTAATTCATCACTGATTTTTCCAACCGCTAGCGTACGTGTAATATCTGAACAATATCCGTTGTATAAGGCTCCATAATCCATTGTGACTAGTTCTCCCAGTTCGATCTTTTTATCGGAGGCTACTCCATGTGGTAGTGCTGAACGATAGCCAGAAGCAACAATAATGTCAAAGCTAGACGATGTAGCTCCTTGCTTCCTCATAAAGAACTCTAACTCATTCGCAACCTCTATTTCTTTCATCCCTGGTTTGATGAACGATTGAATATGTTCATATGCAGCATCCGCAATGTCACCTGCTCGTTTTAGTGTTGCAATTTCTTCTTCTGTTTTATACAGCCGAATGTTTTCAATTATACCGCTTACCGGGACTAAGCTTGCTGCAAACGCCGCTTTGTATTTTTCAAAGAGTGCATACGTTACATCATTTTCCTCGAACCCGACCGTTTGAACACCTAGTTCTCTTAATTGCTCATTCACTTCGAGTTCAATTGCTCGCTTATGCTCCACTATGGTGAAGCCAGTAGCCTGTTCTGTGGCTTGTTCGGTATAGCGAAAGTCGGTTACAAAGCGGTTCGCCGTTTTACTAATAATTACGATTCCGGCACTACCTGTAAAGCCTGTTATGTATCTGCGGTTAATCGGATTCGTAATGATGATGGCATCGAGATCATTCGACTCGAGCGCTGCTTTCACGCTGTTTATTTTCCCCATTAGATCATTCCCTTTCTAATTTAATCACATTCATTCATGCTAATTAAGCTCCTGTTCCATAAAAGCTAGAGCTGCTAATCGATAACTCAACAAACCAAACCCAACAATTTGTCCACTACATGCTGGTGCGGTTACGGATGTATGACGAAAACTCTCTCGTTGATAAACATTTGAAATATGTACTTCAATAACTGGAGTTTCAATCGACATAATCGCATCATGTAAGGCAATACTTGTATGGGTATATGCTGCTGGATTAAAAATAATTCCTGAGAAATTCCCATCGGCACGATGTAGACAATCCACTAGTTCCCCTTCATGATTTGATTGAAAACTATCAAATTCATAATGGTGCTTCTTAAGTAACGTGCCTACATCTCCTTCTACGTCTTCTAACGTAAAACTTCCATATAATTCTTCCCGTTTACCTAATCGATTAATATTCGGTCCATTTAATAATAAGAGTTTTTTCATGGATATTCTCAGTCCTTTACAAGCTAAATGCACGAACGCTATTAGTTTACCACATTATCACTCATTTTAATAACCGTATAATGGAGATATAGTTCTCAATCAGTGGGTTTTTTTCGATTCCTTTTTATGAAAGATGCGTGTGTCATGATAGTCATAAGAAATCGAGTAACCAACAAACATCCCATATAAAATAAAGAGTGTTCCTGTTGTAATAATCGTATCCAGACTTAAGTCGCCAATCTTTTGTATGTTTGTAAACAACGGTTGGAAGAGCACAAATAAAAGCAACCATAGAAAGACGCCAAATCCAATTCCAGACCAAATCGTGCGCATTCGTTTAGCTAATCCATAATATACGAAGGCAATTAGAATCGACAATAGACCAAGAGCTAAACTGGCAAGCAGATCACCTTTCCAGCTATCTATCCATTCTACGGTTAGCCAAGATTCCAATAAATAGGTTCTCGGTGCCACTTCCGTGAAATTGAAATAATAAAGCATCGATCCAAAGAAGCCAAGTAACAATCCACCAATCAAGCCCGTGAAGAGCGATCTTAATAACAATAATGTTTTTTCGTATTTTATATCTGTCTCCATAATAACACATCCATTCATTACTATCTTTCACAATTTAAGTAAAAGCAATTCATGTTTTCAGCGATTTTTTATAGGTTCATACAATCGGCGCAATCTATTCATTAAAAAACATGAAGCAGGATATGAATGGTCATCACTTTTTCAGGCAAAAAACATTCTTTAAAGCGAGCTTGATCAGGAACAAATGGCTATATTTAATATGGAGCTCATTTTTTATTGTCCAAAATCCATGTTGAAATTAATTCAATGATGAAATAAACTAGTTTAAATGCCGAATCTTTAGTAAAGTAGATAGAAAGATTGTTAGGCAATAAGAAAAGGGGCGGCAAAATAAGCTGCCAATCATAAATAAAAGCCATGGGCATGAATATTTACAAGTAGATTGGAAAGACTTTAAAATAGAACAGGGTACCAACAGCATCGTGATGATCTCTATATATCCAAAATAAAAGTCAACGATGAATCTCCATAGAATAGAAAGGAGGATATGCTAGTGTTTCGTAATAAACGATCAATTTTAATGTATGCGGTCGTTGGGCTAGCTGTTATTGGCTTATTATCACAACTCTTCACAAATCCGTTATCATTAATTAAAAACATCTTCATTATGCTGGGGGTTGCACTTGCTTTCTTTGCTGTCTTATACTTTATAACACAAAGAAAACAAACTCATTCAGATGACATGAAAAAGTATAAACAGGCCGTTAAACAATCCAAATCAAAGTATAATCGGGGAACACCTGGTCCAGAACGTAAAGTCATTAGATCGAGTCAACAGCAAGTGAATAGTAAACATAGCAAGCGTGCCCCACATTTACGCGTCATTGATGGAAATAAGCCAAAAAGAAAAAACCGAGCTAATTTATAAATGAGTTCGGTTTTTCTTTTGCCTCGATTTAATGATTGTTTGGTTACCCATCGCCCAATTAAGAAATGGACAGCAAGATAATCCCTTTTACGTCGGCCAATAAGCTAGAAAGTCTTCCGCACTTTGATAACCCGCCTTGATTAACTTTTCCTTTGTGGCATCATCAATTTGAAAGTTCATCGTATTTACATCCTTTACAGGAATAAAGATAATATTACTTTGTTTACTTTTCGATACATATCGTGCGTCATGTGCTTGCTTCATTGTCGAAAAAAGTGCTGAAAACATATCATACGCATTCTTTATGTTACGCGAATGATGGGTACCCATCTCCCCACTTAACTTTACCCCAAGAATTGGTCGTTTACTCTGTCCGGAGTCATTTTCGAATACCCACAGGGGAAAATTACTTAATAATCCCCCATCAACGATTAAACTTTTCTCCTTGGATTGATTAGGCAATCGTTTGGGCATGAAAAAATACGGAAAGCCAGCACTCATTCTCACAGCCTTTGAAACCGGAAAGTGATTCGGATCAATTTGATAGACACGTTTTAGATCATCTGGAATGACGATTAATTTTCCCAACGATATGTCACTGACAACAACTTTAAGATACCCATCTTGAAGATCATTGAACGTATATATTCCTTTACTTGCAAGTTGCTCATAAAGCCATTGCTCCAATTTCTCTCCCTTATTCAAGCCCATTCGAAAATATAAAAACAGCCATTTACTAAACGGAATATACTGGGTTATTTTGGGGGCATCTAATAATTTTTTTAAATCTAATGAAGACAAGATATGTTCAATTTCTTCAGCCGTATAGTTAGCTGCGATCAAAGCCGCAAGGATTGCCCCAGCTGACGTTCCAGCTAAACGTTCAAAGGATAAATTATTTTCTTCGATTTTTTTAAGAGCACCTATAAAAGCATAGGATTTTACTCCTCCACCTGAAAACACACCATCTATTTTCATGAGTCCTCTCCCTACTCTTTTTAGCCTCCTTCTTATTAGTAAGCACCAATCTGAAAATTAGAACCAATCACAATAAAAAACCCTTCGTGTTCGATTTTTGACCAAACTCGAGAGGGCGCACGCCTGTTTATTGAATTGTTTTATGGTAATCGCATTTATGACATTGACTCATGTGTGCTTTATTTGTTCATTTTTCTTTTGTACATTTCTCAAATCATCTACACGTTGCTCTTTTTCTTTAAAATAGGCAACCAAGTCACCAATACGGTCTATTGAGTTCCAGCTAAGATGGTGTTCAATTCCTTCCACATCATCATAAATTTTGTCCGGATCAACACCAATCACTTCCAGAAATCGTTCTAATAATTCATGACGAAAAACTAAGCGTTCCCCGATTTTTTTACCTTTATCGGTTAGCACGAGACCACGATACTTCTCGTATATTAAATAATCATCCTTATCCAGTTTTTGCACCATTTTCGTCACCGAGGACGGGTGCACATCTAATTCTTCAGCAATATCCGAAACCCTTGCATATCCTTTTAGATCAATTAAGAGGTATATTTCTTCTATGTAGTCTTCCATTGTAGGTGTAGGCATGTCATCTCCCCATTTCAAGAATATTTTTTAGTCTATCCAACATTGTTGCAATTAAAATGATACAGGATATTTCCTGCATAGACAAGTTAACATACATTAAAAA
>Ga0209487_1000357_pt1 | contig 41790 bp, 31 predicted proteins | sample Poulit2012_FD_187524 | JGI IMG/M metagenome (GOLD analysis project Ga0209487, IMG submission 187524) | Agricultural soil microbial communities from Georgia to study Nitrogen management - Poultry litter 2012 (SPAdes) (version 2) | ecosystem: Environmental > Terrestrial > Soil > Agricultural land... | reverse complement strand
CCAGGTCCACGTTGGCCAGCACCTTGCGCAGGCCGAAGCGGCGCACGGAGCGGTCGTTGGAGGTGAAGGCACCGTCCTTGAAGACGGGGTGGGAGAAGGTGTCGGTGGTGACCATCTCGATCACCAGGCCGGTCTCCTCGGTGACCTGCTTCAGCTCGGCCAGGATCTGCTCGCGCTGGGCAGCAGTGGCATCGAAGGGGATCACGTCGTTGTCGTGGAAGGTGAAGCCCCACGCGCCGAGCTCGGCGAGGCGGCGGATGTGGGCCGACAGCTCCAGCGGCGGGCGGGTGGCGGAGCCGAACTGGTCCTGGGCGGTCCAGCCGGTGGTCCACAGGCCGAAGGAGAACTTGTCGTCGCGGGTGGGGGTGGGTGCGGTCATCAGGAGCGCTCCTTCATCGGATGGTCGGCGCGGCGGCCGTCCCCTCGGATCGGCAGCCCACACTCGTTAGTAAGTGACAGAAACTAATGTAGGCGTGCCAAGCTGTCCAGCACAAGCCGGGCGACTGACGGGAGACGGAGAGGAGCACGCGATGCAGTCCACGCATCTGCGCGAGCACAACCTGTCCACCATCCTGTCCGCGCTGGCCTCGGCCGAGGGCCCCACCTCCCGGTCCGGACTGGCCACGCGCACCCACCTGACCAAGCCCACCGTGTCCAAGCTGGTCGAGGAGCTGGTCGACGCGGGCCTGGTCGACGAGGGCGAGCCCCTCTCCGCCGGGGCCGGGCGGCCGATGGTGCCCCTGTCCCTCGCCCGCGGCACGCTGATGGCGATCGGCCTGGAGGTCGCCGCCGACCACATCTCCTGCCTCGGCATCGACCTGGCCGGCGGGACGGTCAGCCAGCACACCGAGTACCTGCAGGTCACCGCCGCGTCGGCCGAGGAGGCGATCGAGCACTGTGCCGCGCTGGTGGGCCGGGTGCGGGCCGAGGCCGGCGCCCTGCCCGTGGTCGGCGTGGTCGCCGCGGTGCCCGGGCGCATCGCCCCGGACGACGGCCGGGTGCTGTCGGCCCCCAACCTGGACTGGACCGGGGTGCCGCTGGTCGGGCGCCTGCTGGCCCGCCCCGAGCTGGACGGGCTGCCGGTGCGGGCCCAGAACGACAACCGGCTGTCGGTGCTCACCGAGATCGACCGACGCCCCGGGGAATCGTTCATCTACATCCGCGGCTCGACCGGCGTGGGCGGCGCGGTGGTGCTGGAGGGGAGCCTGCTGGACGGCATGCACGGCTGGGCCGGCGAGTTCGGGCACACCGTGGTCGATCCGGGCGGGGCGTCCTGCCGCTGCGGGCGGCGCGGGTGCCTGGAGGCCTACGTCTCCTACCACTCGCTGCGCGAGCGGGCCGGACTCGGCCCCGACGTGCTCATCGAGGACCTGGTCGATGCGCTGTCCCGGCGCAGCGACCGCACCGAGGTGATCGGCATGATCGGCCGCTCCCTCGGGCTGGCGATCGCCAATGCCCTGAACGTGCTGGACCTGACCACGGTGGTGCTCTCGGGGTACCTGGCCCCGATCGCCGATGAGCTGGAGCCGGTGATCCGCGGGACCGTCGAGCGTCACGCGCTGGCGGCCGAGGCCGGCCCGGTGCGGATCGAACGCTCCGACGGGCTGGTCGATCCCGCTCTGCACGGGGCGGCGCGGGCGGCCCTGCAGCCGGTGTTCAGCGCTCCGGGGCGGTGGATCGCGCAGGAGCCGTCGACTCCCGCTCGATGAGCTGGGTCTCCAGCTTGAAGGGATGGGCGAACAGACCCGGATCCGAGGACAGCGCCAGCAGCCGCTCGATCGCGACCTGGCCCATGGAGAACAGGGGCTGACGCACCGCGGTCAGCTGCGGATGGGTCCACTGGGCGATCATCGTGTCGTCGAAGCTGACCACGCTGAGCTGCCCGGGCACCTCGACCCCGAGCTGCCGCGCCGCACGCAGAGCGCCGACGCCGAGCGTGTCGGCCACGGCGAAGATCGCCGTCGGCGGATTCGGCAGCTGCAGCAGCCGTTCGGCGCCGCGCTGGCCCTCCTCGTAGGAGAAGGTCCCGTGCTCGATCAGCTCGCGGTCGATCGCGATCCCGGCCTGACCCAGGGCGGAGTGGTAGCCCTGGACGCGCTGGCGGGCCGGCACCGAGTCCTCCGGCCCCCCGAGCACCCCGATGCGGCGGTGGCCCAGGTCCAGCAGCCGCTGGACCGCCGAGCTGCCGCCCTCCCAGTTGGTGGCGGAGATGGTCACGATGCCGCTGGTCTCGGGGTCGATGGAGACGGGGTCGATCGCGATCAGGGGCAGGTTCAGGTCCCTGCTCCACTTGGCGTGCTGCGCCCCGATCGGCGTGGTCACGAGGATGACGCCCTCCACCCCGCGGGCCGCGGCGTCCGCCATCCAGGAGCGCGACAGCCCCGAGCGGGTCTGATCGCCGGAGACGACCAGCAGGTCCACCCCGGCCCGGTGAGCGGCCTGCTCGGCGCCCTCGAGCACCTGCAGGGAGTAGGGGCTGGTGAGCGTGTCGAAGTGGATCAGCGCGGAGCGGCGCCGGTCGTCCTCGCGGCGTTTGGGCTGGTAGCCCAGGTCGCGCGCAGCCTGGGCGACGGTCTCCCGGGTCGTATCGCGCACATCGGCGCGTCCGTTCATCACCTTGGAAGCGGTGGCCAGGGAGACCCCGGCCCGCTCCGCCACCTCCTTCAGGGTGACGCGACCACCTCGCGTAACGCTCTCCGCCATGACCTCACCTCTCCCCCGGTGCCGGAGACCGTCGGCACCGGCGTCCAGTATCGGACAGTACCCCGGTGAGCAGGCCTTGACCGGCACCACCGGGACCTCTAGCCTAAACCACAGCGCAACTTTCAGTACAGTTTCACGTCAGTTTCGTTCTATGGGGCCGCCCGGATGGGTCGGCCCGGTGACCCCGTGGAGGCCACGCCGCATGGCTCTGTTCGACATGCCCCTGGAGGCGCTGCGCGAGTACCGTCCGCAGCTCGCCGAGCCCGCTGATCTCGACGCCTTCTGGGCCGAGACCCTGGGACGCGCTCGCGAGGCCTCCCCGCCGGTGCTCGGTCTCCAGGAGGTCGACAACGGCCTGAGTCTGATCGACACCTGGGACGTCACCTTCGCCGGCCATGACGGCTCGGAGGTCCGTGCCTGGTACAACCGGCCAGCCGGTGTGGAGGCGCAGCTGCCGGTGGTGGTGGAGTACCTGGGCTACGGCGGCGGCCGAGGGGAACCTCTCGAGCGTCCGACCTGGGCGGCCGCGGGATACGGGCATCTGCTGATGGATTCGCGCGGGCAGGGCTCCAGCTGGGGCTCCGGCGGTCACACCGCGGATCCGGCCGGCTCCGGACCGGCAGCCCCCGGGGTGATGACCCGGGGGCTGCAGTCCCCGCACACCGCCTACCTCACGCGTCTGCTGACCGATGCGGTGCGCGCGGTCGATACCGCCCGAACCCTTCCGGGGGCCGACGGCCGCGTGGTGGTGGCCGGCTCCAGCCAGGGCGGGGGCCTGGCGATCGGGGCCGCGGGGCTCGTGCCCGATGTCGACGGTCTGATCACCAACGTCCCGTTCCTGACCCATATGCGCCGCGCGATCGACATCACCGACGCCGAGCCGTACCAGGAGATCGTGCGCTACCTCGCGGTGCACCGCGGCTCCCCGGAGCAAGTCTTGGCGACCCTGGCCTACGTCGATGCACTGCATCTGGGCCGACGAGCGAGTGCGCAGGCGCTGTTCTCGGTGGCGCTGCGCGATGTCACCTGCCCGCCGTCGACCGTGTTCGCCGCTTACAACCACTACGGCGGCGCGACCGACCGCACCCCGGAGCGGGAGATCGTGGTCTACCCCTACAACTCCCATGAGGGCGGCGGGGCCACGCAGCAGCGCCGCCAGCTCGACTGGCTGAAGGAGCTCCTGTGACCACCGCGTCCGCGCCCCTGACCGATCTCGCCTGGCTCGGCGAGCACGCCGCCGCCCGCCTGCCCGCGCAGGTCCGGCTGCGCGCCGAGGGACCGATGGTCCCCACCCTCACCGGGGAGCTCGAGCGGCTGCGTGCGCTGGCCCCGGGATCCGGCGGCTCCCTCGATCTGCTGGACCTCCCCCGGGCCCGCGAGGCGGGCCTCGACCGCGCCGTCCTGGACCAGCTGACCGCGGCCGGAGACGAGGCCTACGCCCTCCACGCCGACGGCGAGCGCCTCACGGTGATCGGCGGCGGGAATCGGGGGCTGCTGTACGGCTTCTACGCCGTGGTGCGGGGGCGCGGTGAGGCTCGGGCTGCGGGCTGGTCCGTGCATGCTCCCCAGCAGCCGATCCGGATGCTCGACCACTGGGACAACATGAGCGTCCATCCCGTGATGGGGCAGGTCGAGCGCGGCTACGCGGGCGGCTCCCTGTTCTACGAGGACGGGGAGCTGCGCACCGATCTCCGCCGCGTCGAGCACTACGCACGCCTGCTGGCCTCGGTCGGCATCAACCGGGTGGCGATCAACAACGTCAACGTCCATGCCCGCGAGGCCACGCTGCTGACCGAGCGCCTGGGGTCGGTCGCACGCCTGGCCGAGATCTTCCGCGCCCAGGGCATCGCCGTGTTCCTCTCGGTCTCCTTCGCCTCGCCGATCGTGCTGGGAGGCCTCGACACCTCCGACCCCCTCGATGCCGAGGTGCAGGACTGGTGGCGCACCGCGACCGAGGCCGTCTACGCGAGGATCCCCGATTTCGGCGGGTTCGTGGTCAAGGCCGATTCGGAGGGCCAGCCCGGCCCCTTCGCCTATGGTCGCGACCACGCCGACGGGGCGAACCTGCTGGCCCGAGCCCTGGCACCGCATGGAGGGGAGGTGTTCTGGCGGGCCTTCGTCTACAACCATCGCCAGGACTGGCGCGACCGGACCACCGACCGGGCCCGTGCCGCCCACGACCACTTCGCCCCGCTGGACGGCCGCTTCGACGACAACGTGATCGTGCAGGTCAAGCACGGCCCCATGGACTTCCAGGTCCGTGAGCCCATCTCTCCCGTGCTGGGCGCGATGCCCCGCACCCGCCTCGCGGTCGAGCTGCAGGTCACCCAGGAGTACACCGGTCAGCAGAAGCACCTGTGCTACCTGGCGCCGTGGTGGAGGGAGAATCTGCGCTTCCCCGTCGGCGGTGACCGGGCAGCCGGCCACGCCGCGGCGACGGTCGCGCAGATCGTCGCGGGCCCCGCAGAACGCCACGGCGGGGTGGTGGCGGTCTCCAACGTCGGCGACGACGAATTCTGGACCGGCCACCCCCTCGCCCAGGCGAACCTGTTCGCCCTCGGCCGCCTGGCCTGGGACTCCGACATCGACGCCGACGCGGTCCTGGAGGACTGGATCGCCGCCACCTTCGGGCCCGCACCAGCGGTGGCCGAGGTGCTTCGCGAGCTGCTGGCCGAGTCCTGGCAACTGTACGAGAGCTACACCGCGCCACTGGGCGTGGGGTTCATGGTGCGCCCCGGCCACCACTACGGGCCCGACGTCGACGGCTACGAGTACACCCCCTGGGGCACCTACCACTTCGCCGACCGCGACGGCATCGGGGTGGACCGCACCGTGGCCACCGGCACCGGCTACACGGGCCAGTACCCCGAACCCTGGGCGAGTGTGTACGAGTCCGTCGACACCTGCCCGGACGAGCTGCTGCTGTTCTTCCACCACGTGCCCTACACCCACCGCCTCCACAGCGGGAAGACCGTGATCCAGCACATCTACGACTCCCGGGCCGACGGCTACGAGCAGGTGCTGCAGCTGCGCCCCCGCTGGCAGGAACTGGACGGGCTCGTGCCCGAGGCGCTGCACGAGCGGGTCACCAAGCTGCTGCGCGAACAGGAGCGCTCGGCCGAGGAATGGCGCGACCAGCTGCGCACCTACTTCTATCGCGCCTCCGGCATTCCGGACGAGTCGGGGCGACCGATCCACTGAGCAGCGGGGTGCAGCAGCCCGGCGGGGCGGCCCGTCGGACCCGATCTCGACGGTTCACCGGTGCCGGAGCGCTCGGATGCCTCAATCCTCCGGGTCGGCGACGAACTGCTCGCGGATCCTCGCGATCACCGGCTGCTCGGACCGACAGACGATGAAGGTCAGCACCGAGGCCAGGAACAGGAAGGCGTAGTCCCCGACGAACAGGCTGATCCCGGCGACCAGGACCCCGATCGAGAGCAGCGCCAGGGTGCGCAGCGGCATCGTCAGCAGCGTGAACACCGACAGCCGCAGGATGTCGACGAAGCGGAAGCTCAGGGCCGAGGCCAGCGACAGCGACCGCATCATCACCGCCGCCACCATCGCGGCGATCAGCAGGAACGCGATGTTCAGGGCGCTGGTGCCGGCCACCTCCCCGTAGGTGATGTTGGTGGCCAGCACGGTCAGCACCACCAGGCCGGGCACGCCGATCTTCAGGCTGTCCACCAGGTTGAGGCGGTACCCGCGCAGGAACCGGGCCAAGGGCACGGGGTCGGGGTCCTCGGTCCAGGCACGCCATGCCCAGAAGGCGGCGGCCACGGCGGGAAGAATGAACAGCAGGGACGCCGTGTACAGGGGGATGTTGCTCGCGTCGCGCGCCAGCAGCATCCACGTCACCACGGTCGGCGCCGAGGTCACCACCAGCAGCACGTCGATGACCACGAACCAGTACAGGGCCTGGGTGACCCGTTCGAGCGTCCCGCGGTCATCGCGGGTCACGTGCTGCACGGACATGCCTCCTCCTCGGAACCGACGTACCAGGGTACCCGGCGGCCGAGGGCCGGCCGCCGCCTCGGCGACGACCGGCCCCGGACCGGATCAGGCGTTGTTCTCCTGGAAGCGCTGGTAGGCACCGTTGACCAGGTCGATGTAGGTGGTCATGTTCTGGCCCTCGAGCTCCCCGACGTAGTCGTCCCACTCGGACAGGTCCCGCTGACCGGTGATGAAGGCCAGGGTGTTCTGCTGGACGTAGTCGGTCAGCGCCGTCTGGTAGAGCCCGGCCTGCTCCTGCTCGCTCTCGTTCATCGGGGCCGCAGGGGGCGGATCCAGCAGGTCCTTGTCCGCCATCAGCTCCTGCCAGGCCACCTCCTCCTCGGGGATCAGCGTGCGCACCAGATCATCCGAGGAGCCGTGCTCAAGCAGGAACACGCCGTTCATCATCCCGTAGTCGACCCGCAAGTCGTCCGGGGCATCACCATTCAGCCCCAGCCAGTTGACGTTGTCGGCCAGCACTCGGTCCCCGTTCCCGTCGAGGGTGAAGGTCTCGCCCTCCACGCCCCACTTGGTGAACTCCAGGCCCTCGTCGGAGTAGTAGTTCCAGTCGATCCACTGCATCATCGCCACGAAGGTGTCCTTGTCGGCGATGCTCGAGGAGAGCATCACCCCGGACGCCAGGCGCCCACCGCCGACGATGTCCCCGGCCGGCCCGCTCGGCTGACGGATCTTGGTCAGCACGTAGTTGCCCTCGCCGAGGGTCGCGTCCAGAGTGGTACGGGCGACCTCGATCTCCTGGAAGTTCGTGGTGATCGCGTAGGAGGACTCCTGGCCGAGCTTCTGGTGCGCGGCGTCGTCGTCCTGGGTGAAGGACTCCGGGTCCATGAGCCCGTCGGAGACGAGACCGGTGAAGTACTCCACCAGCTGCCGGTACTCCTCGGAGGCCCCGGGGAAGACGAACTCCCCGGCCTCGGCGTCCCAGAAGTCCGCCCCCAGGCCCCAGCCGGCCGAGGTGCCGAAGGCCGGGGCCGCCAGCTGCAGCAGTGCCTCGCCCTGCCAGCGGTCGGAGAACACGTAGGAGCCGCCCTTGGCGTCCTTGATCGCCTGGAGCGTCTCGCGGAACTCGTCCCAGGTGCTCGGCTCCTCGAGCCCGAGCTCCTCGAGCACGTCCATGCGCAGCGCGACGGTGTAGTCGGGACGGGCGGACTCCAGCAGGCCCGGCAGCAGGTAGAACTTGCCGTCCTCCTGGCGCAGGGAGTCGATCTCATCCTCCAGCCCCCAGTCGGCGACCTTCTGCTGGAAGTTCGGCAGCAGATCAAGGTAGTCGCTGACCGGCAGGATCACCCCGGAGGAGACGTACTGGGACTCCTGGCCGGGATAGGTGACGGGGATGACCGAGGGGGCGTCACCGGCGCCGACCAGCAGGCTGCGGCGCTGGTCGTAGTCGCTCAGTGGCGCCGTGGTCATCGCGAAGGTGACGTTGTTGCGCTCCTCGGTGGCATTCAGGAACAGCCAGTCCTCCTGGAAGGGGTACGCGGGATGGTCGCGGTAGAGGATGTCGATCTCGAGGGGCTCGGTGGCCACGAAGGTGGTACCCGCCTCGTAGTCGTCCATGGCGGCGACCCTCTTGTCGTCGAGGTCGACCGGTTCGCCACCTCCGCCGCCGGAGCCGCCGCCCCAGTCGTCATCGCCGCCCCCGCAGGCGGCCAGGCCGCCGGCGACCAGTCCGATCGCGAGTCCGCCGACGAATGTGCGTCGCTTCATAGCCATGATGTGAACCTTTCTGAAGGGGCCCGAGGGCCCGGTCGAGTGCGACCACCATCGGTCGCTCGTGGTGCGTACGTGGTCAGGCGCTGCGAACTCTCGGCGGACCTGCTGCCCTACCCCTGTCCGCTCCTGGCCGACCTCCTACCGCTCGTTCCTCGCAGCACGTCGGTCAGCCTGTGCTCGCTCCTGGCCGACCTCCTACCGCTCGTTCCTCGCAGCACGTCGGTCAGCCCTTGACCGAGCCGAGCATGACGCCGGAGACGAAGTACTTCTGCAGGAACGGGTAGAGGCAGATGATGGGAAGAGCGGTCAAGACCACCGTGACCGCTTGGATGTTGGAGGCGACCTGCGCGAGCCCTTCCGCTCCCGCGCCCCCGCTGACCGACGACGCATTGGTGGCCCCGGCGATGAGGTTGCGCAGATACACGGAGACCGGATACAGCTCCGCGCGGTCCATGTACAGGAACGCCTGGAACCACGCGTTCCAGAAGGAGACCGCGTAGAACAGGATCATGGTGGCGATCACCGCCTTGGACAGCGGCAGCACGATCCGCCCGAAGATGCCGTAGGTGGTCAGGCCATCCACTGAGGCGGATTCCTCGAGCTCCTCGGGCAGATTCTCGAAGAAGGCCTTCATCACCAGCAGGTTGAAGATGCTGATCGCATTCGGGAGCACGACCGCCCAGATCGAGTTGGTCATGCCCAGCGTGTTGATCAGGATGTAATTCGGGATCAGCCCGCCGTTGAAGAACATCGTGAACACCGCGATTCCGATGAACATGGCGCGCCCCTTGAGCCTCTTCTTCGAGAGGGCGTAGGCGAAGGTCGTGGTCAGGGCCATGGCGATCGCGGTACCGACGACCGTGTACACGACGGTGTTGCGGTAGTTGATCCAGAACAGCGAGTCGGCCATGACGACCTTGTAGGTCTCCGTGTTGAACCCGCGGGGCACGAGGTTGACCTGGCCGGAGATGATGTAGCCCTCCGCGCTGAAGGACTGCGCGAGGATGTTGACGAAGGGGTACAGCGTCACCAGCATGACCAGGATCAGCACGATGGTGTTGACCACCCGGAACGTGCGATAGCTCAGGCTGTCCTTGATCCCGACGGGGCGGGAGGGCTTGGTCGGCAGCGCCGACGAGGTCGTGGTCACCACAGGCTCGTCCCTACTACTCGTTTGGATATCGCGTTCGCCGCCAGCACCAGGGTCAGTCCGATGATCGACTCGAAGAGGCCCACGGCCGTCGCGTAGCTGAAGTTGCTGGACTGGATCCCGATCCGGTACACATACGTGGCGATGACGTCTGCTGTCGGATATGTCAGCGGGTTGTACAGCAGCAGGACCTTCTCGAAACCGACCGCGAGGAACGTGCCGATGTTCAGCACCAGCAGCGTCACCATCGTCGGCATGATCCCCACCAGCGTCACGTGCCATGTCTGCTTCAGACGGTTCGCGCCGTCGATCCGAGCGGCCTCGTACAGCTGATCATCGATGGTCGTCAGCGCGGCGAGGTAGAGGATCGTGCCCCAGCCGACGGTCTGCCAGACCTCGGAGGAGATGTAGATGGTGCGGAACCAGGAGGCATCCTGCAGGAAGTTGACCGGACCGGCTCCCACCACGTCCAGCACCTGGTTGATCGTGCCCTGCACCGAGAAGATCTGGAACACGAGGGTGGCGACGATGACGATCGACATGAAGTGGGGCAGGTAGGAGACCGTCTGCACCAACCGCTTGAACCATCGGATCCTGACCTCGTTGAGCAGGAGAGCCAGCACGATCGGCAGCGGGAAACAGATCAGCAGCGTCAGAGCGCCGAGGATGATGGTGTTCTGGAAGACCTCCCAGAACTTCGCGTCGTTGACGAGCATCCTCACGTAGTGCAGGCCGACCCATTCCTCGCCGAAGATGTTGCCTCCGGGCCGGAATCGCCGGAAGGCGATCACGTTCCCGGCCATCGGCACGTATCGGAAGATCAGCAGGAAGACGATCGGCAGCACGAGGAAGGAGTAGAGCCGCCAGTCCTTCTTCAGGGCCCTGCGCCAGGTGTTCTTCTTGGCGACGGGACGGTCGGGGCCCGTGGGATGGGACTCGGCCGTCACTGCCGTCGGTGCCGGGCCGAGCGACGTGGTGCCGTCGGTCGTCAGGGACCCCTGCTCCACGCTCATGCGGGGCGTACCGACTGCCTGAACATCGATACCTCACCTCTCTCACATCACTGCTCTGTGACACAATGCGAAATGTTTCCGCCCATGTGTCGGGGATTTTCAGAATACAAGTGGCTCATGGGGAGCGTCAAGGGAAGACGGGATTCTCCGAGACCGACGGCTGCCCACGCGCCTCATGGTGTCCAGCGAGAACTCGACCGTCCTAACAACGCAGGCCACAGGCGCATTATGACGATCGATGGTCCCGGCGCCCACCTGGCTCCGGGCCCTTTCGAGCATCATCCAGGACGGCCCGTCGGGTCGCTTTCCGGTAACGAAATCTTTAGCTCATGCGGTCGGGACGGCACGCTCTGACGTCAGTGCCACCGGCGCGACGCTCACGGGCGTGTCCAGCACCCTGTCGCCGTCGATCACGCGCACCGGTCCGGTGATCCGGAAGGCGCCCTCCAGGGTCATGTCCTCGCTGGAGGCTCCCACCCGCACCCGGAACTCCCCGGGCTCGACGATGCGCTGCAGGTCGGGGCCGGTGAAGGAGGTGCGATCGGCGTGCAGGTGGAACGTTACCCGCGCGCTCTCCCCGGCGGCCAGGCCCACCTTGGTGAAGCCGACCAGGCGCTTGAGTGGCCGCACCACGGTGGCGACAGGGTCGCTGAGGTAGAGCTGGACGACCTCCTTGCCGTCACGCTCGGAGGTGTTGGTGACGGTCGCGGAGATCTCCACGGCGCCGTCGGCCTCGATCCGCGGGGCCGAGATCTCCAGGTCGGAGTACTCGAAGCGCGAGTAGCTCAGGCCGTGCCCGAAGGGGAACAGCGGTTTGGGGTCGAGGTTGGAGATGCCCTCGCTGACCCAGGCCAGGACCGGTGCCAGATAGGTGCCGGGCTGACCGCCCACGCCGTCGGGGATGCCGATCGGCAGGCGTCCGGAGGGATTGACCCGGCCCGAGAGCACTCCGGCGATGGCGCTCGCACCCTCCTGGCCGGGCATGAAGGCCTGCACGATCGCTCGGGCGCGCCCGGAGTAGGCACCCAGCGCGTAGGGTCGGCCGGTCACCAGCACCAGGACCACGGGGGTGCCGGTGGCCAGCACGGCCTCGACCAGTTCGTGCTGGACGCCGGGCAGCTGCAGGCTCTCGACGTCGCAGCCCTCCCCGGAGGTGCCGGCGCCGAACAGGCCGGCGATGTCGCCGACCGCCACGACGGCGAGCTCGGCGCCTTCGGCCGCAGCGACGGCCTCGGCGATGCCGGAGGTGTCCGTCCCGGTGAAATCGGTGCCGCCGACGGTGGTGACCTTCGCGGTGGGGAACTCGGTGGCCAGCCCGTCGGTCAGGGTGGGCACGCGGACGGAGGTGCCGTTGTCCTCGAGGCGGGACAGGACGTGGTTGGTGAAGCTGTAGCAGCCCAGGAAGCTGCGCGGCTGCACGGCAGCCGGGCCGATCAGGGCGATCGAGGCCGGGTCCTGTCCGCCTGCCGCCGACGACGTCAGGGGCAGCAGCCCCTCGGCGTTGTCCAGCAGCACGATCGATTCCTCGGCCATCCGTCGGGCCAGGTCGCGACTGTCGTCCTGGTCGAGGTCGATGGCCTCCCCGGTGGAGGCGGCGTCGAAGTCGGGATCGAGCAGCCCCAGCTCGACCTTCTGGCGCAGGATGCGGCGCACTGCGGTGTCGAGCACCTCGACCTCCAGGTCACCGTCCCGCACGGCCTGCGGGAGATGGGGGAAGGCGGTGGTCTCGGGAAGTTCGATGTCCATCCCGGCGCGCAGCGAGGTCACGGCCGCCTCGCGATCGTCCTCGACGACGCGGTGCATGGACTGCAGGAAGCTCACGGCCCAGTAGTCGGCGACCACGGTGCCCTCGAAGCCCCAGGTATCGCGCAGCAGCTCGGTCAGCAGCCAGCGGCTGGCGGCCGGTGGGGTGCCGTCGAGATCGGCGTAGGAGTTCATGACCGCCCCGGCCTCGCCCAGGCGCACCGCCATCTCGAAGGGCACCAGGTCGGTGTCGTGCAGCTCGCGCATCCCGATGGAGACCGGGGCATGGTTGCGGCCGGCGCGGGAGGCGGCGTGGCCGGCGAAGTGCTTGAGAGTGGCGATCACCCCGGCCGACTGCAGGCCGCGCACGTACTCGGTGGCGAGCATGCCGGTGAGGTAGGGGTCCTCGCCCATGGTCTCCTCGATGCGGCCCCAGCGGTAGTCGCGCACGATGTCCAGCACCGGGGACAGTCCCATGTGGGTGCCGATCGCGCGCATGTCCGCGCCGATCCGCTGGGCCATCTGGCCGATCAGCTCGGGATCGAAGGAGGCGCCCCAGGCGATCGCGGCAGGGTAGGTGGTGGCCCCATGGGCCATGATCCCGGTCAGGCATTCCTCATGGGCCAGGGCCGGGATCCCGTGCGGGGAGCCGGCGACCACGGCCTGCTGCATCCGACGCAGGTTCGCTACGCCCTCCTCGGCGCTCAGCGCGGCGCTTCCGTAGGGGCGGGTGAGGTGGCCGAGCCCGTTCTGGACCGCCGCCTCGAAGGGATCGCGACCCTCCTCGAAGGTCGACTGCATCGGGGCGAAGCCCTCGGCGTCCCCGAGAGTCGGGCGATTCCAGTAGCTGCCGAGCTGGGCGGCCTTCTCCTCGAGGCTGAGCTCGGACAGCAGCAGCTCCACCCGCTGCTCGACGCTCCGGGTCGGATCTTTCCACTGGGGATCGGTCATGAGGTGCTCCTTCGCAGGGGAGTGGATCGCGGTAGCGCATCCATCAGGTCCACAGCGTCCGGCAATAGCATGAACGCTTTTCGATTACTTTCTCGGAACGCTTGGGGATTTCCAGCGCACTGTTCTGCCGCGCCCGGAATCTGATGTGTGTCGGCCCGGAATGCGCACTCTCCGGAGGCCGCTCGAGGCGTCATCATTTCCCGAAACCAGCGGTCAAGCCGCTGACGAGCTGCCGGCGTCCCACGATGTAGGCCGCGAGAATGGGCATCACCGACAAGGTCACCGCGGCGAGCACCGCAGGAACGTTGGTGGAGAACTCCCCTTGATAGCTCCACAGCGACAGTGGCAGCACGCGCACCTCGGAGCTCTGGGTCAGCACCAGCGGGAAGAGGAATCCGTTCCAGACCTGGAGTGCCTGGTAGATGCCGACGGTCATGAGCGCCGGGCGAGCCAGCGGCACGACCAGCCGCAGCAGCACGCCCCACTCTCCGGTGCCGTCCACCCGCATCGATTCGAAGAGCTCGACCGGGATGTCGCGCACGAAGTTCACCATGATCAGGACGCTGATCGGGATTCCGAAGGCGATGTACGGCAGGATCAGCGCCCACAAGGTGTCGTACAGGCCGATCTCGACGACCAGGTAGTACACGGGGATGATCGTGGCCTGCAGCGGGATCGCGATGCCCAGCAGGATCAGCTGCAGCGTCCGCTGCGCCAATCTGGTGCCCGCCCGCACGAGGTAGTACGAGGCCATGAGCGAGACCGCGAGAATCGCGGCCACGGCGACTGCCGTCACCACCACGCTGTTCGTCAGGTACATGACGAACTCGTTCTCGAGGACGAGTCGGTAGGGGTCGAGCGACGGATTGCTGGGAATCGACAGCGGATTCTCGTCGTAGTAGTCGCTCTGCGGTCGCAGGCTGGTGATGACGATGTAGTAGATGGGAACGATGGTCACCAGCAGCCAGAGCCAGCCACCGAGGCCGCCGAGAATGTTCGGTCGTTTTCTCTGCATCACAGTCCTGCCTGCTGGCTCTCCATCTTGGTGGCGCCGGAGAGCCGATTGAGCCCCAGCCCCAGCCCCAGCCCGACGACGACGAGAATGACGGCGATGGCGCTCGCCTGCCCCATGTCGTAGCTGCGGAAGCCGGTGAGGTACATGTCGAGCGGGAGGATCCGGGTCGCGTTGCCCGGGCCACCGCTGGTGAGCACGAAGATCAGATCGAAGTACGTGAGCGATCCGACCAGCAGCAAGGTGGAGGACGTCACGATCGTGTAGCGCAGCTGCGGGAGGGTGATGTGGAAGAACTGCTTGATGCGTCCTGCACCGTCGATCGTCGCCGCTTCGTACAGTGACGCCGGGATCTGGCGCACTCCTGCCTGATAGAGCAGGGAATGCAGCGGCACGAAGCACCAGCCGACGACGAACACGACGACGAACAGTGCCGTGTCCGGGTTGCCCAGCAGGTTCAGGTTCAGCCACTCAGCACCGAAAGCTCTGGACAGTCCGAAGTTCGGGTCGAGCAGGGACTGAAAGGTGATGCCGACCGCCGCGGCGGAGAACATCAGCGGCAGGAAGTAGAGCACGGACAGGAAAGCTCGATACTTCTGCGGCCCTGCCATGAAGACGCCCAGCAGCAGTGACACGGGGGCCTGGAACAGGTAGGACACGACGACGAACACGAACGTCAGCCACATGGCCTGGCGGGTCACCGGATCAGCGAGCGTCTGCCCCCACTTCGACAGCCCCGCCCACTGCGGCGTGCCGAGCCCGTCCCACTCCATGAAGGACAGGACGACCACGCCGCCCAGCGGGAGGAGCGCGAAGAAGCCGAAGAAGAGGAGGGCCGGCACGGCCATCAGGAAAGGAGGGCCGCCGCTGCGACGGCGCCTCCTTCCGGTCGCGGACTCCTGTGCTGCGACCGACCCCTGTGTGTCTGTCTCGGTCGTCATCTCAGAGCGTGGCGTTCATGGTGTCGACGAACTGCTCCGGCGTGATCTCCAGCAGGAATATCTGGCTCAGGTTGCTGAGCAGCTCCTGCGCCGCCGCCGGCGGCAGCGCCTGGTCCCAGGAGAGCTCGAAGTTCGGGGCGTCGATGGCGAGCCCGTAGGAGAAGCTCAGGAAGTCCGCGTCCTCGCTCTGCGCGAGCTGGTCCTCGATCCCCTGCACCGGGGGGACGGCACCGGCCTCGATCATCTCGTCGACCTGGACGTCGTCGTAGACGTACTCGCTGAGCCACCCGATCGCAGCCTCCTGGGCGCTGTCGGAGGCGGCGGAGGAGACGGAGAACAGGTTGGCGGGGTTGCCCACGATGTTGGCCGCATCCCCCTGTCCGCCGTCGATGGTCGGGAACGTCGTCCAGCCGAGGGAGTCCGCCGTGAAGTCGGGGGCCGCCGTCTTGAACGTGGCATAGGCGGAGGAGAGCCACAGCAGCATCGCTGCGCGTCCCGTGTGCACGAGAGCGATATCAGCGTCCTGGTCGGCGGAGACGGACGCGTAGCTGTCCCCGAAGGCCCCGCTCTCCACCAGTTCCTGGATCCGAGTCGTCGCCTCGAGGAACGCCGGGTGCGACCAGGCATCGGGCTCTCCGTCCAGCACGCCCTGGATGGCCTCCGGTCCGCCGATGCGGTCGGTGAGGTACTGGATCCACTTCAGTTCGGGCCAGACGCTGGCCCCGGCGAGGGCGAGCGGGAGGACGTCCGCCTCCTGGAACGCTGCACTCACGTCGAGCAGCTCGGCGTAGGTGGTGGGCACCTCGAGCCCGTGCTCGTCGAAGAGGTCCTGGTTGTAGAACAGCACGACCGGCTGGACGTCGTTGACGGGCACGCCGTACGTGACCCCATCGACCTGTCCGTTCTCCGCCACCGAGGGCAGCAGTCGGTCCTGGAGCTCGGGGGCGGCGTCGGAGAGGTCGACGATGTGCTCGTTGTCCACGTAGTCCGTCAACGTGCCTCCGCCCCAGCTGAGGACGAGGGTGGGAGCCTGCCCGGCACCGACGGAGGTGCGGATCCGCTCCTTGTAGGCGTCGTTCTCGAACTGCTCGATGGAGATCTCCTGGTCGGAGTTGGCCTCGTTCCACCGTTCGAAGGAGCTCTCGATCACGGGCCACATCCCACCGGTGAGGATCCAGGCGTTCGCTTCGCCGCCTCCTCCCCCGCCGTCGCCGTCGGGGCTCTCACCGGGCTGAGTGCCGCCGCCGCATGCTGCGAGCCCCAGGGCCGTGGCCGTGGCCGCCGAGAGACCGAGGAAGCCGCGGCGGGTGTGATTCATCGGGTGCGTCATCGCTGTCGCCCTTCGTCGGATGGGAAGCATGGCCCACGTCAGTGTTTCGTCATCTATCGATATCTTTCGAACGGTTTTAGGCTAGCAAGCAGGGAAAGAGCCGTCAACTCCTGTCACTCCGTCGCGCAGCACCCCGGCTCAGGTCGTCAGCACCGGGGGAAGCACCAGCTCGGAGCGTTGCGGTGCTCCTGTGAGCGGCCTATGACTCGAGCCGGGATGCCGTACGCTTTCTGTGCTCTTTCGGCGGCCCGGAGAGCTGCCGCAGATCCACCGGGACGAGCAGGTGTCCGATAGGCTGGAGCTCCGGCCTTCACGGGGTGCCCCGATATGGGGCGAATCCATGGCTCACCTGCTATCCTGCAGGCCGTGAGGGTGCAGCGCGGACACGAGAGCATTCGGACTGCAGTGCCTGCGGCCCGCTCGATCCCGTCCGACACGACCGAAACTTTCTCTCAGGAGCAGTGCATCGATGACGACCACCCCTCCCCCGTCCGCGGCCCCGTTGAACGTCGGCATGATCGGGTACGGCTTCATGGGAGCCGCCCACTCCCATGCCTGGCGGACCGCCCACCGCTTCGTCGAGCTGCCGCTGACCCCGCGGCTGCACACCCTGGCCGGGCGCACCGAGAGCGCCGTGACCGAGGCCGCGGAGCGCTTCGGCTTCGCCGCCCACACCACACGGTGGCAGGACGTCGTCGAGGACCCGGCCATCGACGTGGTCGACATCTGCACTCCGGGCGACACCCACTACGAGATCGCGATGGCGGCCCTTGCGGCCGGCAAGCACGTGCTGTGCGAGAAGCCGCTGGCCAACTCGGTCGAGCAGTCGGAGGCGATGGTGGCCGCCGCACAGAAGGCACGCGCGAACGGTGCCCGGTCGATCTGCGGGTTCAGCTACCGCCGCACCCCCGCGCTGGCCTACGCCCGGCAGCTGGTGGCCGAGGGCGCGGTCGGTGAGATCCGGCAGATCCGCGCCCACTACCTCCAGGACTGGCTCTCCGATGCGGATGCCCCCATGACCTGGCGGCTGGACCGCAACCAGGCCGGTTCGGGGGCGCTCGGGGACATCGGCGCCCACATCATCGACCTCACCCAGTGGCTGACCGGACAGAACATCAGCGCGGTCGCAGGGACCCTGCAGACCGTGGTGCCCACCCGCCCGTCGGCCGGCACCTCCCAGGGCCTGGGCGGCCGCGGCGATGCCTCCGGGCATCGCGAGGAGGTCACCGTCGATGACCTGGCCCTGTTCACCGCTCGCTTCGAGACCGGGGTGCTGGGCTCCTTCGAGGCCACCCGCATGGCCCAGGGCCGCAAGAACGCGATGCGCGTGGAGATCAACGGCTCGGCCGGCTCGATCGCCTTCGACTTCGAGCGGATGAACGAGCTGGAGGTCTACGACGCGACGGCCCCCGCGGGCCGCCAGGGCTTCACCCGGGTGCTGACCACCGAGCCCGAGCACCCCTATGCCGCCAACTGGTGGCCCACCGGGCACGGCCTGGGCTACGAGCACACCTTCACCCACCAGATCGCCGACCTGGTGACCGCGATCGGCGAGGGCACCGATCCCTCCCCGTCCTTCGAGGAGGCGCTGCAGGTCCAGCGCGTTCTCGCCGCCGTCGAGGCCAGCTCGGCCGACGGCAGCAGCTGGAAGCACACCGACTCCGAGGAGACCACCCGATGACCACCCCCGAGCCCACCGCGACCTCGGCTGCGCCCACGGCTGCCGCCTCCCCCGGGGCCACCACCTCGTCGGCCGCATCCGGCGCCTCGCGCCGCTGCCTCGTCGTCCGCGGCGGCTGGGACGGCCACCAGCCGATCGAGGCGACCGAGATGTTCATCCCCTACCTGCGCGAGCAGGGCTTCGAGGTGCGGGTCGAGGAGTCCCCGGCGATCTACGCCGACGCCGAGTACATGGCCACCGTCGATCTGATCGTCCAGTGCAACACGATGAACACGATCGAGCGGCCGCAGTTCGAGGGCCTGCGGGCCGCGATCGAGTCCGGCACCGGCATGGCCGGCTGGCACGGCGGCATCGCCGACTCCTACCGCCACGAGTCCGACTACCTGACCCTGATCGGCGGACAGTTCGGCTGCCACCCCGGCAAGCACCCCGACGAGCGCATCGGCGAGCAGTCCGACAACTACGTGCCCTACACCGTGAACATGCTCCCCGCGGCCGCCGACCACCCCATCACGGCGGGCATCGGCGACTTCGACCTGGTCACCGAGCAGTACTGGGTGCTGTCCGACGACTACATCGACGTGCTGGCCACCACCACGCAGAAGGTGCGGGAGTGGGACCCCTGGCACCGCGAGATCACCTCCCCGGCGATCTGGACCCGCCAGTGGGGCCAGGGACGCATCTTCGTGGCCACCCCCGGCCACAACGTGGACGTCCTCGAGGACGACAACGTCCGCACCGTGATCGAGCGCGGCATGCTCTGGGCCGCCCGCGGCTCCGAGCAGCCCTACGGGGACCACGGCCCCAGCAGCTCGTCCCGGCCGGGCCCGGCCGGATCGGAGGCGGGGCGATGAGGGTCGGCATCATCGGCTGCGGCGTGATCGTGACGCAGTACCTGGCGACCTTCGAGGCGCTGCCCGATGTGGAGCTGGTGGCGGTCGCGGACCTCGACCCCTCCCGCGCCCAGGCGGTCGCGGACGGCCGACCGGGCGTGCGCGCCCTCGGCGTCGAGGAGCTGCTCGTGGACCCCGCGGTGGACACGGTGCTGAACCTGACGATCCCCGCCGCGCACGCGGACATCGACCTCAAGGCGATCGCGGCCGGCAAGCACGTCTACTCCGAGAAGCCCTTCGCCGTGACCACCGAGGAGGGGCGGGCGGTGCTGCAGGCCGCGCAGGAGGCGGGGGTGCTGGTGGGCTCGGCCCCCGACACCGTGCTGGGCACCGGCACCCAGACCGCACGCGCGGCGATCGACCAGGGGCTGATCGGCTCCCCGATCGCCGCCACCGCGACCATGGTCACCGCCGGCCACGAGCGCTGGCACCCCCAGCCGGACTTCTACTACCTGCCCGGTGGGGGCCCGCTGCTGGACATGGGCCCGTACTACATCCACGCCCTGGTCACCCTGCTGGGTCCGGTCCGGTCCGTGATCGGCGCCGCCAGCCGCACCCGCGGCGAGCGCACCATCGCCAAGGGTCCGCGGGCCGGCGAGACCATCCCGGTGAGCACGGATACGCATGTCACCGGTGTGCTCGACCATGCCGGCGGGGTGCTGTCCACGCTGGTGATGAGCTTCGACGCGGTCGCCACCGGTATCCACCCGATCGAGATCCACGGCAGCCAGGGCACCCTGGCGGTCCCGGACCCCAACAATTTCGACGGGGACGTGTCGGTCCACCGCCTGGACGGTGAGGGCTGGGAGGTGCTGCCGGTCTCGGCCGGCTACGAGGGCGCCTCACGCGGGATCGGCCTGCAGGACATGGCCCGTCGCAAGGAGCAGCTGCGGGCCAGCGGCCATCTGGGCCAGCACGTGCTGGAGGTCATGAACGCGATGCTCGGATCGGCCGAGACCGGCACGCGCCTCGAGGTGACCGGCGACGTCGAACGCCCCGAGGCCGTCCCGCTCACCGGCCCCGGCACCGCCGCCCGCGTGTAGGAGTCCTCGCTCACTGGGGGACCATCCTCATGCCGTCGGCACGTCGGGCCGGGGCGAGGTCTGCGGGGTGATGGTCGCTCCGATGGCCTCGGCCCACGGAGTCGGCTCGAGCCCGTGGACGGTGGTCAGCACACCCGGCTCCAGCACGCATGGGCCGTACCAGAGGTCGGCGATGCCGGTCAGCTCGCGCATCAGCGTGCTGACCCTGCCCAGCAGCGAGGTCAGTCGCCGCGGGATGGTGAGCATCCGGCGCCGGCGCACACCGGCCAGCTGCGCGGTGAGTGCGGCGAGCTCGCGCAGGGAGTGCGCGGTGTCGGTGGGAGCGTGCAGGACCACGCTCTGCCCCGGGGCCTCGCGGGTCAGCAGCTCCGCCTCGCGGGCCGAGAAGAGCATCGCCTCGGCCAGGTCCGGCAGATGGGTCAGGGAGTGCGGCGCCTCGGGGTCGGCGGGGACGAGAACCGGCCGTCCGGCCAGCAGCGGCTCGATCACCAGGGCGGTGGCCACGGCCGCGCCGGTGCCCCTGGTGGTGGGGCCCACCAGGTCGGAGGCGACCACGCTCACGGTTCGCGCCCCGTGGCGACGGCGTGCCTCCATCAGCTCGACCCGGATCCGCCCCTTGGCATCGCGCGGCGTGGGGACGACGCCCTCGCTCAGCCGTGCGGCGTCCCCCTGGAAGGCGTACATCGACTCGGGGAAGACCACCGGGATGCCCAGGTCTTGGGCGATATCGAGCACGACCTGCTCGCGCGGCGGCAGGACTGCATCCCAGATCCGGGCGTCGTAGGGGGCGTGGAAGCAGGCCAGGACGGACTGCGCGCCCTCGGCGGCCCGGCGCAGCACCTCCTGGTCGAGGACGTCGCCGTCCACAGCGGTGATCGAGGAGGCGCCCTGGCCGTACCTCTCGCGCCTGGCCCCCTCCGTGACGGCGCTGCGCCGCAGGATCGTGAGCGTGTCGCCCCGCCGCAGGGCGTGATGGGCGATCTCCTGGCCGATCTGGCCTTCTCCGATGAGCAGATGATGCATGACGTCTCCTGGGTGTGGTGGAGGTGGGGTGGCAGTGGGCGGGCTCGGACGGTGGGTGGGGTCGAGGGATCGGGCCGACGGGGTGAGGTCGAGGGGATCGGGCCGACGGGGCGGGACCGACGGGGTGGGGTCGGGAGGTGGACGAGCCGGCGGCGAAGTCGAGGTCGAGGTGGAGCCGACGGGGTGGGGTCGACGTGGGTGACGCCGGCGCCCCATCCACTCCGAGAGCACCGCTCTCCCATGCAGTGAACACTGCTCTCGCCTCAAATGCAAGAGCAGTGCTCTCCGAGTGTGCGAGGATCGGGTCATGAGCACCCGGCCGACCGCTCGCCAGCAGGCGCGCGAGCAGACCATGCAGCGCATCCTCGAGATCTCCCGCACCCAGCTCGAGACCCACGGTGTGGCCGGGCTGTCCCTGCGCGAGGTGACCCGGGAACTGGGGATGGTCTCCTCGGCCGTCTACCGCTACGTGGCCGGCCGGGACGAGCTGCTCACGCTGCTGCTCGTGGACGCCTACGAGGACCTCGCGAACACCGTGGACGCGGCACTGGCCGCCCCCCGGGGACCCGCCCCGGTCGACTCCCCCGTCGGCAGCGCGACCGCGAGCGATCCCGTCGACCCCTCCCCCAGCCCCCGCCCTGCTCGCGAGAGGCTGCTGACCCTGGCCCTGGCCATGCGCGACTGGGCCGTGGCGCACCGGGCGCAGTGGACGCTGCTGTACGGGACGCCGGTCGCGGAGTACCACGCGCCCGCCGAGGCCACCACCGCCCCGGGCACCCGCGTGATCGGCCGCGTGCTCGAGATCGTGGTCGGCGCCCAGGACGGGGACGCGGCCAGCTCCGGCGCCGGCTCCGTGCCCCCTCCGCAGCAGCCGACCTCCTCCGACACCGCCCCGTCACCGGACCCCGCGCCCCCTGCCCCCCGGCCCCTCTCCGCGCCGCTCGCGCACCTGCTCACCGCGGCCGGGGCCGAGCTCGGCACCCCCGAGGCCACCGCCCCGCAGCTGGCGAGGGCCGCGGCCTTCTTCAGCGCCACCGTCGGCGCCCTCAATGCCGAGCTGTTCACCCAGTGGGGTCCGCAGTTCACCGAGCACGGCCAGGAGCTGTTCACCGCCCAGATCGAGGTGCTGCTCGAGGCCGTCGTGGACTGATCCGGCCGGCCCGGACCGGCCCCTGGAACTGGCAACCTCCGGCACCCGCAGGCCGCTACGGTAGTGGTGCAGGACACTGTCGAGGTGGCCAGCCGTGGCCACCCGGGCCTCACCGCCTGCGATGAGGCGGGTTGCCGCCGACCTGACTCCCGACCCACCCCGTGTCCTGGCCACAACTCACTGACCAGCCGGAAAGGCGCCGTACCCCCCATGTTGAACGTCGGCATCATCGGCACCGGGAACATCTCCGGTGCACACATCGCCGCCTACCTCGCCTTCCCCGAGGACGTGAGGATCGTGGGCCTGGCCGACATCGTGCCCGCCAAGGCCGAGGCCAAGCGCTCCGAGCACGGCCTGACCGCCGCCCGCGTCCACGACGACGCGGCCGCGATGCTGGCGACCGAGGAGCTGGACCTGGTCTCGATCGCCACTCCGCCGGACACGCACTGCGAGCTGACCGTCGCGGCCCTGGAGGCCGGGGCGCACGTGATCGTGGAGAAGCCGATGGCCCCCTCCCTCGAGGAGTGCGATCGGATGCTGGCCGCCCAGCGCCGCTCCGGCAGGCTGCTGTCGGTCGTCGCGCAGAACCGTTTCCGGGACGACATGGCCCAGCTGAAGGCCGTGCTGGACTCGGGGAGGGTGGGGCGGATCGCCCATGCGCGGATCGCCTCCGAGTGGTGGCGCGGGCATTCCTACTACGACCTGTGGTGGCGCGGGACCTGGTCCTCCGAGGGCGGCGGACCCACGCTGAACCACGCCATCCACCACATCGACCTCTCTCTGTGGCTGCTGGGCCGACCCCAGGCGGTCGCCGCGATGATCACCAACGCCGGTCACGACAACGCCGAGGTCGAGGACCTCTCGGTGGCGATCCTGCAGTACGAGCGAGGCCTGGCGGAGCTGACCAGCTCGGTGGTCCACCACGGCGAGCAGCAGGAGATCGTGATCCAGGGCGAGCACGCCCGCATCTCCCAGCCCTGGGCGGCGGTCGCCGAGAGAGCCCGCCCCAACGGCTTCCCGGAGACCGGCGGCAATGCGCAGCTGGTCGCCGAGCTCGACGCCCTCGCCGCCCAGCAGGCCCCGCTCGAGCACACCGGCCACGCCGGACAGCTGGGCGATGTGATCGCCGCGATCGGTCAGGACCGGGCCCCACTGGTCGACGGTGAGGCCGGCAAGCGCGCGATCGAGCTGGTCACCGCGATCTACGCGGCCGCGATCGAACGTCGGACCATCGACCTGCCGATCGACCCCGAGGATCCCTGGTACCGCTCCGGGACCCTCGTCGACCGCGCCCCGCACTTCTTCGCCAAGACCGCCTCGGTCGACTCGCAGGACGGCGAGATCATCGTCGGACCCACCCACCAGTAGCCACCAGTAGTCCGGAGCCGACCGGGCACCCGCCCGACCGGCCTCGTCACAGCGCACCACCCACCACCGATCGAAAGGATCCCCATGAGCGCCTCCGAAGGAGCCAACTACGCCCCGGCCCCGATGCCCAAGCCCGTGGTCGAGCCCGGCGAGTTCGTCTTCGCCGCCATGCACCTGGACCACGGCCACATCGGCGGCATGACCCAGGGCCTGATCGACGCCGGCGGCACGCTGAAGTGGGTCTACGACCGCCAGCCCGAACGCGCGCAGGCCTTCCAGGAGAAGTTCCCGCAGGTCCAGATCGCCTCCAGCGAGGAGGACGTGCTGGCCGACGAGCAGGTGCACCTGGTCGCCGCCGCCGCGATCCCCTCCGACCGCGCCCCGCTGGGCATCCGCGTGATGGAGGCCGGCAAGGACTACTTCACCGACAAGACCCCGCTGATCACCCGTGAGCAGCTGGCCGCCGCGAAGGAGGCGGTCGAGCGCACCGGCCAGAAGTACGCCGTGTACTACTCCGAGCGCATCCACGTCGAGGCCGCGGTGCTGGCCGGTCAGCTGATCGACCGGGGTGCGATCGGGAAGGTCATCCAGGTCCAGGGCATGGGGCCCCACCGCATGGGCGACCCCTCCACGCGGCCCGACTGGTTCTTCGAGCGCGCGCGCTACGGCGGGATCCTCACCGACATCGGCAGCCACAACTTCGAGCAGATGCTCACCTTCACCGGCTCCGAGGACGCCGAGATCCTCTCCTCCTCGATCGGGAACTTCGGCAATCCCGACCGCCCCGAGCTCGACGACTACGGCGACGCCCACATCGCCCTGTCCTCCGGCGCGACCGGCTTCGTGCGCGTGGACTGGTTCACCCCGGACGGTCTGCGCACCTGGGGCGATGGCCGCACCTTCATCCTGGGCACCGAGGGCTACATCGAGCTGCGCAAGTACGTCGACGTCACCACCGACCACGGCCCCGGCCAGGTGATCCTGGTCGACGGCCAGGGAGAGCACCGCATCAACGCCACCGGCGAGGTCGGCTACCCCTTCTTCGGGGACCTGATCCTGGACGTGCTGCACCGCACCGAGAACGCCATGACCCAGGCCCACGCCTTCAAGGCCGTGGAGCTGGCGATCGCCGCCCAGGAGCAGGCCCGGGAGCTGACCGGCCGCTGAGCGAGAACCGGGTGGGGTGGACCGGCCGACAGGGCCGACCGGCCGACAGGGCTGACCGGATCCCCGGGGCCGGGCACCGCGTGGCCGCCGATCCGCCCCACCCGGTCGCGGGGCCCTCCCGCGCCCCGCCGATCCGTCCCACCCGGTTGCGGGGTCCTCCCGCGCCCCGCCGACCCGCCTGTCTCGCTCGCTTCCTCGCTTCCGGAATCGAGTGTGACGTTCGCGCTGCAGAGGACGACCCTTTACGGCCCGAACGTCACACTCGACCGCATGAGCAGCCTGCGGAGCCCCCTGCGGCGACGTCGAGCCCGACACCGGCACCGCGTGACCGCCGATCCGCCCCACCCGGTTGCGGGGTCCTCCCGCGCCCCGCCGATCCGCCTGGCCGACCCGGCTGTCTCGCTCACTTCCTCGCTTCCGGAATCGAGTGTGACGTTCGCGCTGCAGAGGACGACCCTTTACGGCCCGAACGTCACACTCGATCGCATGAGCGGCCTGACCGCAGGGTTCAGCACATAGCGCCCGGCAGGCGGTGGCGAGCCGTGCGGCCCGCCACCCCTCGACCCGGGGTCTCGACGCACTCGATCGCTTCCGGGGCTCAGCCGTCGATCGTGGCCAGGTCGATCCCCAGATCGGCGCCGTCGCGCACGTACAGCGGCAGGGTCATGTAGCCGTGGCGCTGTCGCAGCCAGCGCCCTCCCTGCTCCACGCTGCCGTCGAACACCGAGGTCCAGCGCCCCTCGGGCAGGTACACCTCGACCTCGCCGTCGGGCGAGAACACCGGCGCGACCAGCAGGGAGTCCCCGAGCATGTACTGGGTGTCGATCGGGTGGCAGGTGCGGTCGCCGGGGAACTCGAGCACCATCGGCCGCAGCAGCGGGGTGCCCTGCTCGTAGGCCTGGACCGCCATCCGCTGCAGGTAGGGCACCAGCTGCTGCTTGAGCCGCGTGAAGCGCCGCGCGATCTCCACCGCCTCCTCGTCGAAGGCCCACGGCACCCGGTAGGAGCTGGAGCCGTGCAGGCGCGAGTGGGAGGAGAGCAGCCCGAAGGCGAGCCAGCGCTTGAACACGCCCGGGTCCGGCGCGCCCTCGAAGCCGCCGATGTCGTGGCTCCAGTACCCGAAACCGGACAGGGCCAGTGACAGTCCCCCGCGCAGGGTCTCCCCCATCGAGGGCAGGGAGGAGTCGTTGTCCCCGCCCCAGTGCGCCGGGAACTGCTGCCCGCCGGCGGTCGCGGAGCGCGCGAACAGGATCGCCTCGCCCTCCCCCTGCCGCTCGACCAGCAGGTCGAACACGGTGCGGTTGAACAGATGCGTGTAGTAGTTGTGCATCTTCTCCGGGTCGGAGCCGTCGTGCCAGACGATGTCCCGCACCGGGATCCGCTCCCCGAAGTCGGTCTTGAAGCAGTCCACGCCGAGGTCCAGCAGCGCCTCGAGCTTGCCGCGGTACCAGGCGGCGGCCTCGGGATTGGTGAAGTCCACCAGCGCCATCCCGGCCTGCCACAGGTCGGTCTGCCAGACGTCCCCGCTCGTGGTGCGCACCAGGTAGCCGTGCTCGAGACCCTCGTCGAACAGGTGCGACTTCTGGGCGATGTAGGGGTTGATCCACACGCACACCTTCAGGCCGCGCTCGTGGAGTCGTCGGATCAGCCCCTCGGGGTCCGGGAAGGTCGCCGGGTCCCAGATGAAGTCGCTCCAGGTGAAGCCGCGCATCCAGAAGCAGTCGAAGTGGAACACGGACAGCGGGATGCCGCGCTCCTCCATCCCGTCGATGAACGACATGACCGTGGCCTCGTCGTAGTCGGTGGTGAAGGAGGTCGACAGCCACAGGCCGTAGGACCATTCGGGCACCAGCGGCGGCCGGCCGGTCAGGGCGGTGTAGCGGCGCAGCACGTCCTTGGGGGTGGGGCCGTCGATCACCAGGTAAGTCAGGGACTGGCCCTCGACCGAGAACTGCACGCGCGTGGTCATCTCGGAGGCGACCTCGAAGGAGACCCCGCCGGTGTCCTCGACGAACACGCCGTAGCCGCGGGAGGTCAGGTACAGGGGGACGTTCTTGTAGGCCTGCTCCGAGGTGGTGCCGCCGTCCTCGTTCCAGATGTCGACGCTCTGCCCGTTCTTCACGAAGGCGCCGAACCGCTCCCCGAGCCCGTAGACGCTCTCCCCGGGCTGCAGACCTAGCTGCTCGTGCATGTGGTGCTGGCCATCGGGTGCGATCACGTGGGCGATCGAGCGGGGTAGGGAGGCGGTCAGCGGCCGCCCGGCGGAGGTGAACTCCGCCTGCCACTCCTCGCCGACGCCGACGGTGAGCGCGAGATCGCCCGCGTGCAGCGTGGCGCTGCCGCCAGCCTCGGTGGTGACCTCCCCGCGGTAGTCGCCGTCGCCCGCGATCTCGAAGCGCGGCCGCGGGGTGCGCACGCCGCGGTGGTTGTCCAGCCGCACCCGGATCACGCCCTCGGCCACGGCCTCGTAGGTGACGGTCAGCTGGGGGTTGTTCAGGGTGTCACCGCGGGTGTGCACGGCCCGGGTGGGCACGAAGGCGCGGATCCGGCCCCTGTCGGCATCGACCTGCAGATCGTGGACGTGCCGGCCGCGCTGGACCGTGAAGCCCTCCCGGTCCAGCCAGTATCCATCGGTGAAGCGCATGGTCAGCGCACCTTTCTGTTCGAGCCGGTCTCGCCTGTGAAGACACCGGGGCGGGCAGTTGCAGACCGGGAGCGCACCTGCCGGCGAGGTAGCGGCCGATCATCTCCCGACGGCCCCCTCGGCACTATCGAAGCGCTTCGATTGCGATGGTGGCTTCAGTATGCAGGGGACGCTGGGGGGCGTCAAAGACGGCGGCCCCGGAGGCGACGGCCCGGCCGACCCTCCGGACGCGTCCTCACACCTCGCTGCTGGCCCTCACACCTCGCAGCGGATCGTGAGCTCGGCGCCGTGCAGACCCTCCGAGGCCGCCGCCACCAGGATCCGACCGCCCGCGCCGGCCCGGCCCCGGACGATCGCCAGCGCCCTGCCGCTGAACGCCCGACGCTCCGGCGAGGGGAAGGCGGTCATGTCGGTGGGGTCGCCGTTGTCGGTCGCCACGATCCGACCGGGTCCGTCGACGGCGAACCTCAGCAGGTGATCAGCGGTGGGCACCTCCACCCCGGCGGCGTCGAGCACGCGGGCGGTGACGAAGGCGAGGTCGCGGCCGTCGGCGGCGATGCGGTCGCGGTCGACGCCGAGCTCGAGGCGGTGCGCGGCCCCGGCGGTGCGCACGGTCTGCTCGGCCCAGGGCGCCCCGTCGCGATAGGTCCGCACCTGCAGCTCCCCCGGGGCGTACCGGACCTCGTCCCAGCGCAGGCGGAACTCTCCCGGCTGCCTGCGGCGCCTGCCCTGGGAGACGCCGTTGAGCAGCAGCTCGGCCTCGTCGCCCGAGGTGAACACGTGCACCGGGGTCACCTCGCCCTCCCGGCCGGGCCAGGTCCAGTGGGGCAGCAGATGGGCCGTGGGCTCGGCCGGGCGCCAGTGCGCGCGGTAGAGCCAGTAGCGGTCCTTGGGGAAGCCGGCCAGGTCCACGATCCCGGTGTAGGAGCTGCGGGCGCTGTAGTACGGCGTCGGCTCCCCGAGGTAGTCGAAGCCGGTCCAGACGAACTCACCGGCCACGAAGGGGTGTCGGTCCAGGGCGGCGAAGACCTTGTCGGCCGTCGACCCGAAGTCGACCGCATGCAGCTCGTAGGAGCTGACCTGGCAGATCCGCGAATCGCCGCCCGCGCCGTCACGGACGGGTGCGCTGAGCGCCGAGGAGACCGGGAACAGGTACACGCCGCGGCTGCTGAGCGCGGAGGCCGTCTCGGTGCCCAGGATCGCCCTGTCGGGGAAGCGTTCCCGGAACGGTCCGTACTGGGGCGGGGTGCGAATCCGGTCGGTGCCCTCGAACTCCGGCTCCTGCCGGATGCCCTCGCCCTGGTAGTTGAGGCCGATGACGTCGACCTCCGCGGGCATCGGCATGTGCGGTCGCGCGTAGTTCATGGCGGTGGTGACCAGTCGGCTCGGGTCCTCCTCGCGGGCGATGGCGACGAGCCGGCGCGCCACGGCCGCGCCGTCCTGGTCGGTGTACTGCTCCCCGACCTCGTTGCCGATCCCCCACAGGATCACCGAGGGATGGTTGCGGTCGCGGCGGATCATCGCGCGCAGGTCCGCCTCGTGCCAGTCGGCGAAGACCAGATGGAAGTCCAGATCGGTCTTGCGGGCATACCAGGAGTCGAAGATCTCGTCGAGGACCAGGATGCCCATGCGGTCGGCCAGGTCCAGCAGCTCGGGGGCGGGTGGGTTGTGCGCGGTGCGCAGGGCGTTGGCCCCCATCTCCTGGAGGATCTCCAGCTGACGCTCGGCGGCGCGCTCGTGGAAGGCGGCGCCGAGCGCCCCGAGGTCATGGTGGTTGTTCACGCCCTGGACCCGTACCGGCTCCCCGTTGACCAGCAGACCGTCCGTCGGGTCGACCTCGATCGAGCGCACCCCGAAGGTGGTCTCGTAACGATCGAGGACCTCCTCGCCGCTGCGGAGCTCGGTCACCGCGAGGTACCGGTGCGGGTGCTGGGTGGGCGGCGGCCCCCAGAGGGCGGGCTGCTGGATCCGGGCCGACGCCGTGAGGGTCGCGGTGGCGCCGGGGCCGACGTCCACCGCGATCGACTCGGTCCGCGCGACCGGCTCGCCGACGAGTTGAGCGGCCCGCGCGGACGACTGATCGACCATCTGATCGGCTTGCGCGGTCGGCTGACCGCCCATCTGATCGGCTCGCATGGTCGACTCGCCGCCCATCTGATCGGCTCGCGCGACCGGCCGACCGACCGTCTGATCGGTGCGAGCGGCCGGCTGGACGGCGGGATCGGTGATCGGGTGGATCTCGGTCGTGGCGACCACCGTCGCGGCCCGAGGGCCGGCGTTCCGCACCGCCACCTCGATCTCGACGGTCGCGGCCTCCGCCGTCACCTCGGGGGTGGTGATCCGGGTGCCCCAGTGCGCGACGGCGACCGGAGCGGTCTTGACCAGCCAGACGTTCCGGTAGAGCCCGCCGCCCGGGTACCAGCGGGCCGAGCGGGGCGGGTTGTCGAGCCGGATCGCCAGCACGTTCTCGCCCTCGAGGTCGAGGTACGGGGTCAGGTCCACGCGCCAGCCGTTGTAGCCGTAGGGCCAGCCGCCCACCAGCGCACCGTTCAGCCACACCGTGGCATAGGACATCGCCCCGTCGACCTCGAGGTGGATCGACCGGCCAGCATCGGCGGGGGTGATCGGCAGGTGCCGGCGATACCAGCCCACGCCCCAGCTCTCCAGACGGCCCATGCCCCCATACGGTCCGTCGACCAGGAAGGGCCCCGCAATGGCCCAGTCATGGGGCACGGTGACGTCCTGCCACTCACGGTCGTCCAGGTCGGGGCGGGCGGCCTCGACCGTGACGGCGGGGTCGTGATCGGGACGCCGGGGAGGCGGACAGTGGCCTGGGAGCAGGGAGGCGGCGGTGGGTAGGATCCACGGCTTGAGGCCCGAGTCGGCGCTCATGTGCTCGATCTGCTCGGGCCGGGCGTCGGCGTCCTTGCCGTCCTGCGCCTCCCCCAGTTCGGGCCGGGGCTCGTAGTCCAGGGCGTGATCGACCTGGTCCGGGGCGACCCGGCGGAAGCGCCATCCGGTCTCCAGGCGCAGTCGTTCGCGGGCGATGGACGTCATGGACGATCTCTCCAGCAGCTCGGGATCCGGGGCGGCCCGTCGTCGGGCCAGACATTTCGAATACTACCGCAGGTCTTTCTCGCAACATTTCGGTCTTGTCCCGAGAGCCGTCGGCTCTGTGCCGTCGGCGTCCGACCTGAGGGAGCTGGGCGTGCGGCGCAACTTTCGGCCCGCTGTGGCAGAAGTGGCTGACCGACCTCTCGTCGGCGCAGCTGTCCTCCTGGGTCGCGCTCGAGTGACCGTCAGGGGCGGGGTGCGCTACGAGCGTCGCTCGGCCTCGATCACCTCGACGCCGCGCTCGGCGCAGGCCAGGCTGAGATCCTGCGGCACCGGACCGGTGGTCACCAGCAGGTCGATCTCCTCCAGACCCGCCAGCCGCACCGGCGCGCTGCGGGTGAGCTTGGAATGGTCCACCAGCAGTACCACCTTCTTCGCCCCCTCGATGAAGGCGCGCTTGACCAGGTGCTCCCGGTCGCCCATCAGGTAGACACCGCCCGTGTCGACGCTGTTGGCCCCCAGCAGCAGCACATCGGAGGCGATCTCCTTGGCGGCCGCGGTGGTGCGCGGCCCGATCAGGACCTGGCTCTCGGCGAGCAGCTCGCCGCCCAGGCACAGCACGGTGGCTGCGGTGTTCATGAGCATCTGCTGGAGCACCGGCACGGAGTGCGTGATGACGGTGCCGCGGAAACTGCGCGGGAGCACCGCCGAGACCGCGAAGCACGTGGTCCCGGAGTCGATGACCACGCTGTCCCCCGCTCCCAGCAGGGCCGCGGCGGCCTCGGCGATCGCACGCTTCGAGTCGGATTCGTCCTCGGCACGGCCCGCGTAGGTCGCCGTCCGCAGGAGGCCGTGGGGCAGGCTGACCCCGCCGTGGACCATTCGCAGCTCACCGGCATCGGCCAGGCGCCGCACATCCCGACGGATCGTCATGTCCGAGACCCCGAGGGTCTGGCTCAGCACGGTGATGGAGGCGAATCCCGCCCGTTGCAGCTCGGCGACGATCGTCTCGGCGCGCTCCTGGGCGCTCAGCCGCCTCGTCCTGGTAGCCGACATGGGGTTCCTTCCGTCTGTCACCGTTCCCCCCGAGAGTAGCAGTGTGGTGTCAATCCACCATCGAGTGTTGACTTTCCAACACTCTGGGTTAGATTAGGCACATGCACTGGGCTGCTCAGGGCGGAACGGACCGCCACCTCCTGACCTTCGTCGGCGCGGCGACGCTCGATGCGCTCGCGCTCGTGGACCGGTATCCGGACGCCGATGAGCGCGTGGTGGCCTCGCAGCTCGCCTTCGCGGGCGGCGGTCCGGCGGCGACAGCCGCGGTCGCCGCGGCCCGACTGGGCCACGAGGTCGCCTTCCTCGGCGCGGTCGGTGCCGACGAGACCGGGGAGGAGATCATCGCCGGGCTCGAGCGCGAGGGCGTGCGCACCGACGCGATGCTGCGCATCGAGGGGGCCCATTCCGGGGCGAGCGTCGTGGTCATCACCCGCTCCACCGCCACCCGGGCAATCAGCAACCGGCCACTGCCCCGCGCCGACCTGACCTCCTCCCCCGAAGCCCGCGACCTCCTGGCCGCCTCGGGCTGGGTGCATACCGACCACATCGGCTGGGAGCCCACGATGCGCACCCTCGCCGAGCTCGAGCAGCCCCCGCTCAGCTCCTTCGACGGGGGTCACCTCGTCGACGGGTTCACCGCAGACGGCCTGGATCTGTACGTCCCCACCGTCGATGCCCTCCGGCGCCGACTCGGGGATCTTCCCGTCCCCGAGCTGCTCGGCCGTGCAGCGGAGGAGTCGAGCGGGACGGTGGTCGCCACCGCCGGGGGTGACGGCGCCTGGCTCCTGTCGCCGGGCGGCGCGGCTCAGCAGATCCCGGGCTCCCCCGTCGAGGTGCTGAGCACGCTCGGCGCCGGGGACGTGTTCCACGGAGCACTGCTGGCCCAGGTCGCCGAGGGTCGCCCCCTTCACGAGTCCGTGGTCCGGGCCCATGCCGTCGCAGCCCTGTCGACCACTGCGCTCGATGGCCGGTCAGGGATCCCTGATCGCGCTGCGCTCGATGCCTTCCTGAGCGACCAGCCGGCCGCCTCCGGACATCTCGTCTGACCACGCCGTCCCTCCCTCATCGACCGTCCGATCCCCCGCCCCCGTCCACGAGGAGTCACCGTGACCGATCACCAGCCTTTCGACCTCACCGCTCTGCAGCGTCCCAGCGGTGGCTACGCCATGCTCGCGGTGGATCAGCGCGAAGCGCTGCGGAACATGTTCGCCGAGCACACCGATCAGCCGGTGACCGACCGGGACCTGCAGGACTTCAAGGTCGCCGCGACGCGGATCCTCACTCCGCACGCCTCGGCGGTGCTGGTCGACAAACAGTTCGCCTTCGACGCGGTGGTCGAGGCCGGTGCGGTCGCCGAGGGGTGCGGCCTGATCTCCTCGGCAGATCACTTCGAACCGGCGCACGGTGAGGTCGTGGGCGAGGTGACGATCGATGCGACCGTCGACCCCGCCACCGCTCGCAACCAGGGTGCAGTGGCCATGAAGCTGCTGGTGCTGTGGCGCGAGGACCAGCCCGCCGCTCCCCGCATCGAGATGGTCGAACGCTTCGTCGACCGCGCGCGATCGGCCGGGCTGCTGTCCATCGTCGAACCCGTCGCCCGCTCCCGGGCCGACGGGAAGCCCGGGGACACCGAGGCCGGGGTGCTCGCCGCCGCGAAGGAGCTGGGCAGCCTCGGCGCCGACCTCTACAAGGCCGAGGTCCCCCTCAAAGGGCAGGGCGAGGACGCGGAGATCCGTCGCCGCAGCGCCCAGCTGACCGAGGCCATCACCGGCCCCTGGGTCGTGCTCAGCTCGGGTGTCCCGCAGGACCGCTTCCCCGCGACGGTGCGCCTGGCGATGAGCGAGGGAGCCGACGGCTTCCTGGCCGGACGCGCCGTGTGGTCCGGCTGCATCGGACAGCCCGATGTCGAGCAGGCGCTGCGCACCGACGCCGCCACCCGTCTGCAGTCCCTGGCCCAGCTCGTGGACGAGCAGATGGCCGCCCGCGCCTGACCCCTCGTTCCCGGAGGAGGAGGGCGAGGAATCCCCCGTTCCGGCAGTCCCCTTCTCCGCGCAGTATCCGTTCTCATCAGTGTCTGTTCTGACCAATGGAGGTAGAGATGACCACCCGAATCGATCGCAGGATGTTGCTGGCCATGATGGGTGCCGGCGGCGCCTCGGCCCTGGCCGCATGCGCCGGACCCGGCAGCGGCGGCGGTGGCGAGCAGGACGGCCCCGACACCGACGGTGCCATCGAGGGTGAGGTCTCCTTCGCCCACTGGCGCGCCGAGGATCAGGAGGCCTTCGAGGACCTGATCACCACGTTCACCAGCGAGCACGCCGACGTCTCGATCACCCAGGACATCACCCCCTCGAACGATTACCAGTCCCAGGCCCTGAACCGACTGCAGTCCAGCGCGGTGGGCGACATCTTCCCCACCTTCCGCGGGGCCCAGTTCACCCAGTTCGTCGACGCCGGGGTGTACACCGACCTGTCCGACCAGGACTTCGTGGGCAACTACGAGGCAGGGCTGATCGAGGCCGGCCAGTCCGACGGGACGCAGTGGGGCCTGCCCTACCAGGTGGTGCTGCCCATGCCCATCGGCAACCTCGACATCCTCTCCGACGTCGGCTACGAGGAGACCCCCACCACCTGGGACGGCTTCCTGGACATGTGCGACAAGGTCATGTCCGCGGGCATCACCCCGCTGGCCTGGCCCGGCGGCGCTCCGGGCGATGCCGGACAGCTGTACAACTCGATGATCATGAACCTGCAGCCGGAGGAGGACGCCTCCGCGCAGCTCGAGGCGGGCACGCTGAAGTGCACCGATGACTGGTTCCTGGAGATGCTCGCGAAGTACGCCGAGCTGCGGCCGTTCTTCCAGAGCAACGCCACCGGCACCTCGGTCGAGCCGATCCAGCAGATGTTCGTCGACGGCGAGGCCGCGATGCTGGTGACCGGCAGCTACCACATCGCTGCGGTCCGCGATCTCGGCGCGGAGTTCCCCATGGGCCTGTACCCGCCGATCACCACGGACAGCGATCCGACGTACACCGGCACCTACAACGCCACGTTCATCCTGGGCATCAACGCCGCCTCGGACGTCCAGCCGGCTGCCACCGAGTTCCTGCGCTTCCTCTCCGATCCCGCGAACGCCCAGGTGTACGCCGATGCGACCGTCCAGCACGTGAGCGTCTCGGGCGTCGAGTACTCGAACCCGGACCTGATGGAGCTCTCGCCCTGGCTCGAACGCGACGACCTGATGCTCGCCGCCCGGTTCCAGTTCGACGACCTGGACATCCGCAACGCCGTCGAGGGCGCCTGCATCGAGGTCGTCGGCGGCGCCGACCCCGAGGCGGCCGCCGAGAACGCCCAGGGCATCATCGACGAGCGCCTCTGACCCACCCTCAGCTGCCCGGGCACCGCCCACGGTGCCCGGGCCCCGTCCCTCGGAGTGCTCATGACTCAGCAGGCCTCCCCTGCCGGCGCACCGTCCTCTCGCGTCGACTCCACCGATCCCTCGTCGTCCCGGTCCTCGCCGAGCGCCGCGCGCGGCGGTCGGCGCCCCGCGGGCCCCAGTCGGCGGCGGCGCCGTTCGGCGACCGCCCCTCCCCTGACGATCTACCTGTTCCCCCTGCCCGCCCTGATCGTCTTCGTCATCTTCTTCGCGGTCCCGACCCTGCAGGCGTTCCAGTACGCGGTCACCGATTGGAACGGCTACAGCGCAGACTTCGAGTGGGTGGGGCTGGACAACTTCGAACGGGTCCTGACCGGGGACAGCCTGTTCCGCAACGCCCTGTTCAACAACCTGAAGTTCCTGCTGGTCGTGCTGTTCGTGCAGACCACCATGTCGCTGATCCTGGCGCTCGCACTGCTGCGCAACACCCGGATCCACGTGGCGCTGCGGGCTCTGTTCTTCTTCCCCACCATCCTGTCCTCGGTGTCGGTGGCCTTCGTCTGGAAGTTCATGTACGACCCGAGCTACGGCCTGGGCAACTCGATCCTGGGGGCCCTCTCAGCGATCCCCCAGGCCGTGGGGCTCGACGTGGATCTCACCTCGAGCTTCCTGGGCAACGATGACCTGGCGATCTACTGGGTGGCGCTCGCCCAGTGCTGGGCGCACATCGGCCAGCTGATGGTCATCTACGTCGCGGGCCTGCAGGCGATCCCCTCCGAGCTGTACGAGGCGGCCGACGTCGACGGTGCCAGCCGGTGGCAGCGCTTCTGGAACGTGACCTGGCCTCAGCTGGCCGCCCCCACCGGCATCGTCATGGCCTACACCACCGTCCAGTCGTTCAAGGCCTTCGACCTGATCCTGGGGCTGTCGGGCATCCCCCCGAAGGCCTCGATGGACATCCTGTCCACCCGCATCTACACGACGTTCGCGAACTCGCAGTACGGCTACGCGGCCGCCGAGTCCGTGATCTTCATGATCCTGATCGCCGTGATCACGTGGCTGCAGCGCCGCGCGATCAAGGCCGTGCACCCGAGTGAGGACTGATCCCATGATGTTCCAACTGGGCAGACGCGCCCTGCTGCTGGTGTACTCACTGATCATCATCGTGCCACTGCTGGTGGTGGTGTTCGGCAGCGTGAAGACCCAGCCGGAGCTGTTCGCCGACCCCTTCCTGCCGACCGCCGATCCGCAGGTCGACAACTACTCGAACGCACTGCTGAACCAGGGCATCGGGCAGGCGATGCTCAACAGCTCGATCGTCACGGCCACCTCGGTCACCCTCACCCTGCTCCTGGGCAGCCTGGCGGCGTACGGCATCGCCCGCATCCCGGGCTGGAAGGGCGGCCTGATCTTCGGGTTCCTGATCCTGGGCATGGCCATCCCCGCCCAGGCGAACATGATCCCCCAGCGCGTGCTGTTCGACAGCCTCGGGCTGCTGGACAGCCTGCTGGGTCTGGTGCTGATCAACATCACGATCACCCTGCCGGTGGCCACCTTCATCATGGGCGGGTTCATGAAGACGCTGCCCAGGTCGATGTTCGAGGCCAGCTCGATCGACGGCGCCGGCCCCTTCCGCACCTACCTGCGGATCGCCCTTCCGCTGTCGGCACCCTCGATCGCCGCGACCGCGATCTTCCTGTTCGTCATCCACTGGAACGACCTGCTGTACCCGCTGCTGTTCATCCAGTCGCCCTCGAAGCGGACCCTGCCGCTGGCGCTGCTGAACTTCCAGGGAGAGTTCCTGACCAACTACCCGCTGCTGTTCACGGGCGTGGTGATCGCCTCGCTGCCGATCGTCCTGGCCTACGTGTTCCTGCAGCGCTACTTCGTGGCCGGCATGACCGCGGGGGCCACCAAGGGCTGAGACCGCGAGCTCCGTTCCCCTGTCCCTGTCCCCGTCCCCGTCCCCGTCCCCGTCCCCGTCCCCGTCCCCGTCCCCGTCCTGGAGGATCTTCCGTGACCACCTCGTCCACCGGCGCCCTGCTGGCCCGGCGTCTGACCGCCGTCCAGGTCGACCCCACCGGCGTCGACCTCGATCTCGACGCCTTCGCCGGGGTGCACCTCGGCGGCGCCCCCGGCTGGCTGACCGGCGAGGATCCGGCCGATCTCGGCGTCGAGCTGACCATGCCGAATCTCCCGCAGGACCTCGCCCTGCCCGACCCCGCCCCGCACCCGCACCGGGTGCGCATCGAGGCGATCGCCGAGGATCTGCTCCGGATCCGCTCCGGCGTCCCCCAGCACCCGGTCTTCTCCGATGACGGGACCGGCCTGGGAATCGTCACCGACCCGGCCGCCGCCGGCACTGCCCCCGAGGTCCGGATCGAGCAGCGCGAGCAGCAGGTGGTGCTGAGCTCGGGCGAGACCATGGTCCGGATCGACCGGTACCCCTTCGCCCTGACCGTCGAACGGGCAGGCCGCACCGTGCTGCGCACCTCCCAGCGCCTGCGCCAGGTGGCCGGGCTGCCCACCTCCCCGCCCCTGATGCGCGCGGACGGGCGGCACACGATCGGCCTGGAGCTCGGCACCGAGGAGGACATCACCGGATTCGGCGAGCAGTTCGGCCGCCTGGTCAAGAACGGCCAGAAGCTGGACCTGCGCGTCGAGGACGCCCTGGGCACCGGCACGGGACTGACCTACAAGCCGGTGCCGGTGTGGCAGTCCGGTGCCGGGTACCTGGGGTTCCTCAACACCGGGACCCGGGTGACCTGCGATGTGGGCCATACGATGCCCAGCGTCCTGTCCCTGACCGCCGAGGACGAGGCGATCGACCTGTACCTGGTGCTCGGCGACGATGTGCCCAGCCGCCTCGCGCGCTACACGGAGCTGACCGGCCGGGGGCCGCGGCCCCCGCTGTGGGCCTTCGGCTACTGGATGGGGCGGTGTCGCTACTACTCCCGGGCCGAGATGCTCGAGGTCGCCGACCGGATGCGCACCGAGCAGGTGCCCTGCGATGTGCTGCATCTGGATCCTGACTGGCTGGTGACAGACCGCCTGAACACCGACTTCATCTGGAACACCGATCGTTTCGGGGACCGCGCCGAGTTCCTCGCGGAGCTGCGCGCGCAGTCGCTGCGACTGTCGGTGTGGGAGGTCCCCTACCTCGACCCGGCCTCGCCCCGGTACGCGGAGGCCGAGCGGAAGGGGTACCTGGTGCGCACCACCGCCGGGCAGATCGCCCACCTGCGCGGCACCCCCACCCCGGACGGCCGCCACCGTGCGATCGTGGACCTGACCGACCCCGAGGCCCGCGCCTGGTGGCAGCGGCTGCACCACCCCTTCCTCGACGACGGCACCGCCGTGTTCAAGACGGACTTCGGGGAGGGCCTGCCCGATGACGCGGAGCTCGCCGACGGCACCCCGCCGGCGCATGCCCACAACTTGTTCCCACTGCGCTACAACGCGGCGATCTCCGAGGGGATCGGCGAGCACACCGGGCGCAGCCCCCTGGTGTGGGGCCGCTCCGGCTGGGCCGGCTCCCATCGCTACCCCGGCCAGTGGGGCGGGGACGCCGAGTCGACGGTCGCCGGGATGCAGGCCACGGTGCGCGGGGGCCTGTCCTATGCGGTCAGCGCCCCCGGTTTCTGGAGTCACGACATCGGCGGCTTCTTCGGCCCCGAGCTGACCGGACCGCTGTACGTGCGGTGGACCCAGTTCGGGGCGCTGTCCCCGCTGATGAGAGCGCACGGTCTGCGCCCCCGCGAGCCCTGGGCCTTCGGGCCAGAGGCCCTCGACGCCGCCCGCGACTGGGTACGCCGACGCTACGCCCTGCTGCCCCATCTGTGGCAGGTCGCCGCCGAATCCGCCGCGAACGGCTGGCCGATGATGCGGCCGCTGGACTTCCACGCCCCGCAGGACCGCGTCGGCCGCGGAGTCGACGATGCGTTCCTGCTGGGTCGCGACCTGTACGTGGTGCCGGTGTTCAGCGACAGCGCCGACCCCGTCGAGCGGATCTTCTGGGTTCCGCAGGGACGGTGGCGGGATCTGTACACCGGCCAGGAGTACGAGGGCGGCCGGTACGCCCGGCGCCTGTGCGCGCTCGACGAGATGCCGGTGCTCGCACGCGAGGGCGCCGTGATCCCCACCGTCGAGATCACCCCCGAGGTGCGCTCGACCGACGACCTGCTGCGCGCCCCCTGGTCCTACCGGGTCATCGGCGCCGTGGACGGACCCCGCACCATGCTCGACTTCGAGGGGCGGGAGGTCACCTGGACCCCATGACCCCACCGCCTGCCCTCCTCCCCCGTCCCCGCATCTGTCCCCGCATCGACCGGACCACGCCGCACACCCACCTGGAGGCCACCGATGACCACCCCTGATCCCCACCGCACCGCCCTCCACCTCGTGGGAGGTGAACACCTTGATGCCGGTCAGCTAGTCGACGTGACCGACCCCGCCACCGGGCGGGCCATCGGCCGCGCCTGCCGGGTCAGCGGCGAGGAGGCCGTGCAGCTCGCCCGTCGGGCCGCCGAGACCGCCGCTGCCGCCCAGCGGGCCTGGGCCGAGACCTCACCTCGCAGCCGGGCGAAGATCCTGCACGACGGGGCGTCCCTGCTGGCCGAACGGGCCGAGGAGATCGCCCTGACCCTCGCCCTGGAGGCGGGCAAGCGACTGCCCGAGGCCCGGGGCGAGGTCGCTGGCTCGGCCGAGTACCTGACCTGGTTCGCCGAGGAGATCCGTCGGCCCCGGGGGGAGTACTTCACCTCGGAGGATCCGGCACGCAGGCAGCTGAGCATGCACCGTCCGCTCGGTGTGGTCGCGACGCTGACCCCGTGGAACTTCCCCGTCTCGATCCAGGCGCGCAAGGTCGCACCGGCGCTGGCCGCGGGCAACACCGTGGTCGCACGGGTCTCCGAGAAGGCTCCGCTCGCGGTCACCCGCTGGCTGTCCACGCTGCACGAGGCCGGCCTGCCCGACGGGGTGCTGAACATCGTCCACGGCGCGGCCGGCACCATCACCGAGACCTGGACCTCTCATGAGGCGGTCCGCGGCGTCTCCTTCACCGGCTCCACCGCGGTCGGCTCGCGGGTGCTCGGGCAGGCGGCGAACCGGATCGTGCGGCCGATGATGGAGCTGGGCGGGGACGCCGCCTTCATCGTGGCCGAGGACGCCGACATGGATATCGCCCTCACCCAGGCCGAGCTCGGCAAGCTGCGCAACACCGGCCAGTCCTGCATCGGCATCAACCGCTTCCTGGTGCACCGTTCCCGTGCCGAGGAGTTCTCCGAGCGCCTGGCGGCGCGTTTCGACGAGCTGACGATCGGGCCCGGCACCGCGGACCCGCTGCCGGATCTGGGTCCGGTGATCGATACCTCCCGTGTCCAGGAGGTCACCGCGCTGGTCGACGACGCCGTCGAGCGCGGCGCCCGCCGCCTGACCGCTCCGCGCGAGCTCCCTGCGCAGGGCACCTGGCTGGCTCCGACACTGCTGGCCGACGTGCCGCTGGATGCCCGGATCGCCCGCGAGGAGGTGTTCGGGCCGGCCGCCGCGATCTTCGTGGTCGACACCGACGAGGAGGCGATCTCGCTCGCGAACTCCACGGAGATGGGTCTGGCCTCCTACGTGGTCACCCAGGATGCCGGACGGGCGTTCCGGTACGCCGAGCGGCTCGAGACCGGGATCGTCGGGATCAACGACGCCCTGCCGACAGTGGCCTTCACCCCCATGGGGGGCACCAAGCAGTCCGGCCTGGGCCGAGAGGGCGGCACCGAAGGACTGCGCGAGTTCCAGGAGACCACGTACGTGGCCTGGCGCCCATGACGGACACCGGGCCTCTCGTGCTGCTGGGCCTCGCGGCGGCGACCTTCGTCGGCGCGGTGGCCCAGCGGTCCACGGGTATGGGCTTCGCCCTGCTGGCCTCCCCGTTCCTGACCCTGGTGCTCGGTCCCTTCCAGGGGATCCTGGTCGCCAATGTCTGCGGGACCGTCTCGGCCGCCCTGAACCTGACCCAGGTGTGGCACGACGTGGACTGGCGCCGGGCCGCGATGCTGGTGCCGATGGGGGTGATCGGAGTGGTCCCGGGGGCGATCGCGGTGATCATCCTTCCGTCGGCCCCACTGATGATCGGGGTGTCGCTGGTGGTGATCATCGGCCTGGCCCTGACCATCCTGCTGCGCGGTCGTACCCTCCCCAGTTCTCCGTGGCTGGCCGCGACCGGTGGCCTGACCTCGGGGTTCATGAACGTCACCGCGGGGGTCGGCGGGCCGGGCGTGGTGGTCTACGCCCGCGCCACGAACTGGCCGCACCGTCATTTCGCGGCGACCGCTCAGCTGCACTTCTGCGCGCTCGGCGTCGCCTCGCTGGCGGCCAAGCGCGCCCTGCCGACTCTGCCGCCCACCGGGTGGGGTGCGCTGCTGGTGGCCCTGCTGCTGGGGCTGCTGGTCGGGAACCGCCTCGCATCCCGGATCGAGCCGACCCTGGCGATGCGGCTGGTGATGATCGTGGCGATGGCCGGCGCGATCATCGCCCTCGTGAGGGGCGTGGTGGTCCTGGCGTGACCTCCCCCGACTCCTCCAGCGATCCCCAGAGCTGCCGTCGTCCCCTCCGAACCCCGGCTCCGCGCCACCCCTCGCCCCGACCGCCTGCCCCGTTACCTTCTTTGTAGCCCCGAACCTTCCGGGACGGGGTGGCTGGCCTGTCGGGCCCGGTATGACTCTTTGCCCCCAGTCGTTGATGATCCGGGGGGTGTTGTCACCGGGTCTCGATAGGCCTCCA
>Ga0209487_1000356_pt1 | contig 41797 bp, 45 predicted proteins | sample Poulit2012_FD_187524 | JGI IMG/M metagenome (GOLD analysis project Ga0209487, IMG submission 187524) | Agricultural soil microbial communities from Georgia to study Nitrogen management - Poultry litter 2012 (SPAdes) (version 2) | ecosystem: Environmental > Terrestrial > Soil > Agricultural land... | reverse complement strand
GTACCAGATTGCCATTGCCGGGCGGCGCGATTTGCCCCTGGCGCCCTCGGAGCGCAGCGGCTGCGAAATGACGATTTTGCGCATGTTTGCCTTTCAGCCAGCCTCTGCGGGCGGGGCGGAGAAGCAGGAACGGCCGCGGGCTGCCAGCCAGCAACATGGCGCTGTGGCGCCGCGCAGCGAACAGGCGACGGGTGCCGCTGCCGCTGTGGACGAAAGGCAGGCTTCCGACAACCGGCCACAGGCTGCAGGCCGGCCGGCGCTGTCCATCGATAACTGGCCCGATGTGCTGGCGCGCTTGCCGTTGAGCGAGTCGTTTCGCAGCATTGCGGCCTCGCTCGCGGTTGGCAGCGTGGACGGGGCCAGGGTTGAATTCAAGATCGAGCGCGACGACATGGTATTGACCAGCCAGCGTTTTTGGAATGAGCTGCAGGAAGCGCTCGGCACCTGGCTTGGCCAGCCGGCAAGGGTTGTGCACAAGGCCGTGGAGTCCCTTGAGCGGCCTACGCCGGCGGTGCTTGAACAGCAGCAGCAGGACAGAAGCAGGGCCGATGCCGAAAAAGCCATTGATGAGGATCCATTTGTTCGGCAGCTGTCAGAACAGTTTGATGCTGAAATAGTGCGGGAATCCATTCGCCCCAACAACACACGGAGCCACTAGAAATGAAAGGCAATATTGCCCAGCTGATGCAGCAGGCACAAAAGATGCAGGAAAATCTCAAGAAGGCCCAGGAAGAGCTGGCCGATCTGGAGGTTAGTGGCGAGGCGGGCGGCGGTCTGGTCACGGTCACCATGAACGGCCGCCACGAGGTGCGCCGCGTCAAGGTTGATCCGGATGTTGCCGATGACATTGAAATGGTTGAAGACCTGGTGGCCGCAGCGGTGAACGACGCGGTGGCCCGCGTCAGGGAAAAGACGGCCGAGCGCATGGCCGGACTGACTGGCGGGCTGCCCATGCCGCCGGGGTTCGGGTTTTGAGGCGCGGCCATGAGTGGCGCTGATTCTTTTGGCAATCCTTTTGATGATCCTTTTGACGAGCTGCTTGAAGCCTTGCGCTGCCTGCCCGGCGTGGGCGCCAGAACCGCACAGCGCATGGCGCTGACGCTTTTGGAGCGCGATCGGGCTGGCGGGGCGCGGCTGGCCGACGCGCTGGCGGTTGCCATGCGCGATATTCACCGCTGCCGCCGCTGTCGTAACTTTACCAGCGACGATGAGTGCCGCATTTGCGTCAGCCCGCAGCGCAGCAGTGAGGTGCTGTGCATTGTGGAGAGCCCGGCCGACGTGCTGGCCATTGAGTCGGCCACGTCATTTGGGGGGCGCTATTTTGTTCTGATGGGCAGGTTGTCTCCGCTCGACGGCATTGGCCCGGATGATCTGGGGCTGGACCTGCTCGCGCGCCGCCTGGACAGCGAAGGCGTGGCCGAGATCATTATTGCCACCAACACCACGGTGGAGGGCGAAGCAACGGCTCACTATCTGGGCGAAATGGCCAGGGAGCGCGGCATTCGGACTACGCGGCTGGCCCAGGGCGTGCCGCTGGGCGGGGAGCTTGAGCATACGGACCGTTCAACCCTGGCGCATGCATTCATGTCGAGGCTGCCGCTGGGATAGGCGCCGCCGCAGGTTTCCTGTTTTATTGAATACAGGGCCGCCCCGCAGCGCGAGGCGGCCTGGTTGTGGCTGAGCTGATTTTGCCGCTAGCCGTCGGGGCCCAGCTCAATGCGGTCTCTGTTGCGGTCCACGGTGCGCAGGCCTATGCCCTTGACGTTGACCAGCTCGTCAATGTGCTCAAAGGCGCCGTTTTTATTGCGATATTCGACAATGGCTTCGGCCTTGGACTGGCCAATGCCGTTGAGAACCTCGGCCAGCTGTTCGGCGCTGGCGGTGTTGATGTTCACCTTTGCCGTTTCTGCAAATGCGGCCTGGGACAGGCCGAAGGCCAGTACGAGAGCCATGATGATGGTTCTTATCACTGCGTTTCTCCTTGCTTTGCTACCAGGTTTTAGTTGCGATATCCGCCGGAAATATGCCGGCGTTGATCGTATTGTTTGCCGTTTGTGCCTGTCCCTTAAATCGGCAGAACGCGGGCTGTTCGTGTAGTCCATCGGCCCGCTGGCGGCAAGGAATTCCGCTTTCTCATGTTTTGAGAAGGGCGCGTGTTCAGATAGGCCCTGCAATCTTTCAGAAAGAGGAAACAGACATGAGCAGCCGGGTCAGCAGTCGCGAACTGCCCAATGAAATTCTAGGCAAGACCATCAGCGGGGTTATCGCCCGCCCCGGCCGGCCGGGCGAACCGCCGGTGGTCATGATGCTGCACTTTGAAGACGGCAGTGCGGTGGAATTTGTTTCACCCCGAAGCGATCGGCTTTTGCGCCGGGCCGTGCAGCGCAGCCAAAAAACACCGTCAGTCCAGCCGCAGCTTTCCTTGCTTGAGCATGCAATGAGCGCCTGAAATTCCTGAAAAACACGCCTGAAACAGAGGCTTGAGGGGGGCAGCTGATGTTATCCACAATTCCTGTGGATAAGTTTGTGGGTAACTTTGCGTGGGCCAATGAGTGTCTGGCTGTTGGGCGTTATGAACAATAAATGCCCATAATTGCAGTATTCATGTAAAAACAACGAGTTGCAGCGTTTCTGCGCGGGGTGGACGCAAATTTTTTTACGTAAAATTTGTGTCAACAGATGAATCAAGGCCTTGTGCATAACAACTGAAGATGAAGGCTTACAAACAGGCTGCAAGTCATTGATTATTCATTTTGGGGCGCGGTTTCAGACTTGGGCCAGCCCCAGCTCGGCCGGCCACCGGGCCAGCTGTTCCAAAACACTCGCCTGTCCGGGCCGTTCCTGCATCAGTTCTGAAACCAGTCGGGTGTATTCCGGCAGGCGTATGCCGGCCAGGTCGGGGTCGTCAACCAGACGCCGCCGGCGGTAGTTTTCCCATTCCTTGCGCTCCTGCGCATTCAGACTGTCCGGCCACAGCCTGGCGCGGTAGCGCAGCAGGATCTCATTGAGCCTTTCATCCTCGAATGGGTGGGACAGCGCGGCCAGCTGGTCGGGATCACTGGCATGAATGCGCTGCATCACGATTTTGTCGCTGTTGGGCGGAAAGCCTGCGTACAGATCAATTTCAGGGTCCGTGCTGTCGAAATCGGTGGTGGCGCTGTCAAACAGCTGCGCCAACCGGCGCACGAATTCGGGATGACGCCGCAGGGTGTCCGCCCGCGATTCAAGCCGGTCAAGCTCTATGCCCAGGTCGGGTGCCCGCCGGCTGTCCAGAACATTGACAGGCGCCAGCATGGGGCAGCGGTTGCTGCGCACCAGCTTGACGGGCACCCTTGTCACGCCATCCGGCAGGCTGTCTGCGGGCGTCCAGTAGCGATCGGCCAGCTGTTCGGCATCGAGGTCAACGAAATCATTTGGATCGATGTTGAGATTCCACACCAGCCACTGGGTGTTGTAGTTGGGGTGAGGGCACAGGGGCAGCACCGGAGCCACGCCGCAGCCGGGCAGGGCGGGGAAGCGCGATGAGGCGTGCAGAAGAATTCTGTTTGCGGCCAGCAGGCGGCTTGCTTCATTGCGATCGCGCAGCTGCAGAGCCCAGCGCCACAGCCTGGGCTGGTTTTGCCTGAGCAGGTTCGCCATGGCAATGGTGTTGTCCACGTCGGCCAGCGCATCATGGGCCCGGCTGACGTCAAGATTGTTGGCCGCGGCCAGGTCTTCCAGCCGAAAACTGGGCCGCCCATCGTCATGATCCGGCCAGTTGATGCCCTGCGGGCGCAGCGCGCGCGCCATGCGCAAAACATCAATCAGGTCAAAGCGGCTGTTGCCGCTGGCCCATTCACGCTTGTACGGATCGATGAAATTTCGCCAGAACAGGTGGCGGACGACTTCATCATCAAAATGAAAGTTGTTGAAGCCGACGCTGCAGGTGCCGGGCCGGCTCATCAGCTCGAAGATTTTAAGGGCAAACTCGTTTTCCGGTATTCCCCGCTCGAGCGCCATTTGCGGGGTGATTCCGGTGATCAGGCAGGCAACCGGGTGGGGCAGTACATCGCGGGCCGGCTGGCAGTAAATATACTCGGCATCGCCCACGGGCTTGAGGTCAAGGTCTGTGCGCCGTGCGGCAAACTGCGACGGCCGGTCGCGGCGCGGGTCGGCGCCAAACGTTTCGAAGTCGAACCAGAGAAAAGTGTTTTTGTTCATGCGCGGCATGATTCCACACTTTCCGCACCAGGGCCAGCAGCGCTGATTTGCGCCGGCATGCGCAGCTGATCAGTTATTATTGGTGACAGTGCTTTTGATGCCCTGATCGGGCCGGAGTGACGCTGATGACCGAAATTGCAACATTTGGCGGAGGCTGTTTTTGGGGCGTTGAGGAGTTTTTCAGAAACATGGACGGCGTGACGGCAACGCGGGTTGGGTACATGGGTGGCCACACCGACAGCCCAACCTATGAGCAGGTGTGCACCGGCACAACCGGCCATGTTGAAGTCTGCCAGGTTGAGTTTGATCCCGCGACGCTGTCGTACCAAGCGCTGCTCAAGGCGTTTTTTGAGCTTCACGACCCCACCCAGGTCAACCGCCAGGGTGCCGACATCGGCTGGCAGTACCGCTCGGTGGTTTTTGTTCACGATCAGGCGCAGGAGAAAGCAGCTGTACAGGCGGTGGCCGCTCTGGATGCAAGTGGCCGCTACACCCGTCCCGTGGCAACAGCCGTGGAGCCGGCAGCCTCTTTTTGGCCGGCCGAGGACTATCACCAGGGCTATCTGGCCAGGGGCGGCAGCTGCGCCGTGTCTCAATAGCAGGCCTTTTTTGGCCCGGACCAGGTCCAAGGCTGGAAAATACCGCTGTTGTGGGGTATTTTCATGCTGAGTGCCAATGATTGGGCCGGTTTGGGGCTGAACAATTTGACCGGGTTGCCAAGGGATAGCAAATGAAGGGATTCAAGGTCTGCTTTCTGATCGCGCTGCTTTGCGGGTTGACCCTGCAGGCCGGCGCAGAGATTTACACCTACGTGGACGAGAACGGTGTAACGGTTTATACCGACCGCAAGCCAACCAGCGGCAGTTATCAAATAAAGAAAGTCGGCTGCTATGGCACCTGCCGCAAGGGTGTTGACTGGCAGAGCACGCCGCTCAACTCCGCTGCGTACAGCAGTGAAATACAGGCCGCCAGTGAAATTTTCGGCGTTGACACAGCGCTGATTCGCGCCGTCATGCATGCCGAATCCTGGTTTCAGCCCGAGGCTGTATCACACAGCGGCGCCCAGGGCCTGATGCAGCTGATGCCGGCCACGCAGAACCGTTTTGGCGTGGTCAATGCGTTTGATCCGCTTGACAATATTACTGCCGGCGTCGCGTATCTGGCCTGGCTGCTTGAAGAGTTTGACGGCGACCTTGACCACACGGTGGCGGCTTACAATGCGGGTGAAAATGCGGTGCGCGGCCATGGCGGTGTGCCGCCCTACAGCGAAACGCGAGAGTATGTGCGCCGGGTCAATATTCTGTACCGGCGCTATCGCCAGTCCGGCTGATCTGCCTTGCTCATTGCGCATGGGCCGGTTGTCAGCCGGAGCGCCTGCCATCATGCCGCCTGATCGCCTGCCTGCAACAAGCTGCAGACCAGGGGCGGCAATGTGATAATGTCCTATCTCAGCCACATATTTTGCCAACAGGGAGTCTTTGCAAGTGTCCGACAGCAAGCAAATTCCGATCGCGGTCAAGAGCGGTCAGAAAATCATGAAGCCTCAGGGCTTTACCGCCATTCGTGACGGCATGAAGGCGCGCCCTGATGCGCAGGCGGTACCCATCGGGCGCAAGCCTTCCTGGCTGCGGGCCAAGCTGCCGTCCGGCGGCAAGTACGAGGAGGTCAGGGAAAATGTCAGGACGCACCGCCTGGCCACCGTGTGTGAAGAATCCAAATGCCCGAATATTGGTGAATGCTGGACCAGCGGGGTGGCCACCATCATGCTGATGGGTGATGTGTGCACGCGAGCCTGCCGCTTCTGTTCGGTGGATACGGGCAACCCGCGCGGCTGGCTGGATCCGGAAGAACCGGCCAACTCGGCAAAGTCGGTGCGCCTCATGGATCTCAAATACGTGGTGCTGACGTCTGTGGATCGCGATGACCTTGAGGATGGCGGCGCCGGACACTATGCAGCCTGCATCCGCGAGATCAAGAAGGTCAATCCGAAAACCAGGGTCGAGGCGCTGACACCGGACTTTCAGGGCTGTCTTGAGGATGTCGAGACGGTGATTGATTCAGGCGTTGACGTTTATGCCCAAAACGTGGAAACCGTGCGCCGGCTGACGCACCCGGTGCGCGATCCGCGCGCCGGCTATGACCAGACGCTGAGCGTTCTGGAGCATGCCAAAAGATACAACCCGAACATTTACACCAAAACCAGTCTGATGCTGGGCCTGGGTGAAACCACCGAAGAGGTGGTCGAGACCATGGATGACCTGCGCGCCATCGGCGTTGATATCGTGACCTTTGGGCAGTATCTGCGTCCCACCATCAATCATCTGCCCGTTGAGCGCTACGTCACGCCGGCAGAATTTGCCGAACTGCGCGAGATCGGACTTTCCAAGGGCTTTCTTGAAGTGGTTTCCGGTCCGCTGGTGCGCTCCAGCTACCGCGCCGATCGGGTGTTTGAAAAGAACAACTGCGGCATTGAAACCGACGTGGCCTGACGGCTGGCGACCCCGATGCAGCCGGACAGCGAGCTCACCAGGCTTGCGGATTTGCTTGATGATGCGGCCGCAGAGCGCAAGACCCTGTTTTATATTGACGCGGCCGACCGGCTGGGGCTGCCGGGGCCGCGCCGTATTCAGCGGCTTGCGCGCCTGCTGGAAGCACTGATCGAGGCGGATTTTGCGGCTGGTCGACCCGTTCGGGCGGCGCTGGTTGTCAGCAAGGCGCAACCGGATTTGCCCGCTCCAGGGTTTTTTGACTGCGCAGCCCGCCTGGGCCTGTTCAGGCCGGGCGAATCGCCGCAGTGCCTTCATGAGCGCTTGTTGCAGGGGGTATTTGGCAATTCGGATCGTGGCTGATTAAGGCGCACTCCGGCACTGGTGCCACTTCACCGGGTGGAATTAAGGAATCGGGCCGAAAAAGAAAAACCCCGCTTCGAAGCGGGGTTTTTTATATGGCGGAGAGGGAGGGATTCGAACCCTCGATGAGGCCTTAAACCCCATACTCCCTTAGCAGGGGAGCGCCTTCAGCCGCTCGGCCACCTCTCCTTGCAAATTGTTTATGCAGCGCCGCGAATTGTAGCACCCGACGACTGCGGATCGCGCATGAAACAGCAGCGGCTCAGCAAGCGCGTAAGGATAACGGTAAACGTCTTCGGGGTAAAGTCCAATTGATGATTTTCGCTCGCAAGGGCCTCAGGGCGTCAGCTGGAGAATGGCGTTGGCGATGGAGAAGTAAATCAGAATTCCGCCAATGTCAGCCAGCGAGGTGATCAGCGGTGCGCTGGCCGTGGCCGGATCCATGCGCAGGCGCTGCAGCAAAAAGGGCAGCATGACGCCAATCATGGAGCCCATGATGATGACTGCGCACATGGCCAGCCCGACAACCCAGGCAAGCTCGACCATCAGGTCGGGGTAGCCGCGCCAAACGCCAACGCCGGCCACTGCAAGCGCCATGGTCAGCCCAAGCAGAATGGCAACGGTCAGTTCCTTGCTCAGCATTCTCAGCCAGTCCCTGGGCGCCACGTCCCCGGTGGACAGGGCGCGCACCATCAGTGTTGCCGACTGGCTGCCGGCGTTGCCGCTGCTGTCAATGATCAGCGGCAGAAAAAAGACCAGCGCCACAACCGATTCAATGGTGTGTTCGTAGTAAGCAATGGAAATGCCGCTGATCAGGTTGACGCCGACAAGAATCAGCAGCCAGCCAATGCGCTTGCGGTACATGAAGACCGGGCTGGCCTCCCGAATGGGCACATTCAGATAGCGGCTGGCACCGAGCTTGTGAAAGTCCTCGGTGGTTTCCTCCTCGGCGACGTCCATGATGTCGTCAACCGTGACAATGCCCAGCAGAACGCCCCGGCGGTCGGTGACCGGCAGGGTGCTGATGTCATAGTGCTGAATGGTTTGCACAGCGGCTTCGCGGTCTTCGTTGGCCTGTATATGGACCACCTCTTCGTCCATCAGCTGGCTGACGGGTGCATCCTGGCGTGCCAGAATGAAGCTTTTCAGGCGCAGTGAGTCGAGCAGCTGGCCCTTGTGGTCGGTCACAAACACAAAATTGATGGTTTCACCACGATGTGCTTCATGGCGGATATGATCCAGCGCCCGCGCCACCGACCAGTCGGGGCGCACGGCCACGAAGCGGGGCGTCATCAGGCGGCCCACCGATTCTTCCGGATAGCCCAGCAGCTTGAGCGATTGCTTGAGGTCTTCCGGGCCCAGCAGTTTCAGAAAATTTTCCAGATCCTGCGGATCCAGGCTTTCGAGGAAAGCGGTGCGGTCGTCGGGCACCAGCTCGCGCAGGATGCGCTTGGCCTCATCGGGATCAAGTTCATCAATGAAGGCCCGCTGCAGCGGCCGGCTGAAATACGAAAAGGCATCGGTGCGGCGTTCTGCAGGCAGAAGCTCAAAAAGCCTGAGTCTGTTTTCCTGCGGCGCATCCGATATGGCCTCGGAAATATCCTGGACGGCCATCTCTTCCAGCTGGGAAATCAGTGCCTGATCATCGTTTGATGTCAGAAGAGTCAGCAGTTGGTCAATTGGATGGTCTTGCAGCATCTGCGCTCTCCCTTTGCAATGAACTGAGGGGCTTGAAGCCCTGCCGGGCGCGCCTTATGGATAAGGCGGGCAGTTGTTGCCGCGCTGGTCGCGGAACAACGCCGAAGTATAGCGCCACGGCGCTGACTGTCAACCGGAAAGATACCAGAGTTGTCACGGCAGGTGAAATCCGCGTATAATGGGCGGCTTGCTCGTAATTGAGCATGGAACCTTGCCCCACGACGGCCACATGGCGTTGTCGGGGGCTTTCCGGACCCGGGTCATCATTCCGATCGTTCCGGTCCGAAAACCACAAGGAGACTGTCAATGAGACATTACGAAATTGTTCTTCTGGTCCACCCGGACCAGAGTGAACAGGTGCCCAACATGCTGGAGCGCTATCGCGGCCTGATCGAGGAGAAGGGTGGCGTGGTGCACCGCAGCGAAGACTGGGGGCGCCTGCAGCTGGCCTACACCATCGCCAAGCTCCACAAGGCGCACTACCTGCTGCTCAACGTTGAGTGTGATGGCGCGGCCCTGGAAGAGCTGGAAGGTGTTTTCCGTTTCAATGACGCCATCTTGCGTCACCTTGTCGTGCGCAAGGACAAGGCTGAAACCGAGCCTTCCGTCATGCTCAAGCGCAAGGAAAGCAAGGATGAGCGCGACAGCGCGAGACGTGAAAGACAGCGCGATTCCGACAAGACTGACGATGCAAAAGACACGCAGTCTTCTGATGACAAAGCCAACGCTGACGCGGCGGCTGAAGAAGACGCTTCAGACGAAACCCGGCCGGAAGAGGCTCAGGAACCGGTTGAGGCAGCGGATGACGCCCAGTCATCTGCCGAATCAGATACAGAAACAGAGCCGGCCAAGGCGGAGGACGAGTAATGGCACGATTCACCAGACGACGCAAGTTTTGCCGGTTTACGGTAGAAGGCATTGAGGAGGTCGACTACAAGGATGTTGAACTGCTCAGGGATTTTATCGGCGAAACGGGGAAAATCGTTCCCAGCCGCATAACCGGCACCAAGGCACGCTACCAGCGCCAGCTGGGCACGGCGGTCAAGCGGGCTCGTTACCTGGCTTTGCTGCCGTATTCTGACAACCACTGATTGCCGGGGTGAACAATGAAGCTGATTCTGCTTGAAAACATTTACAACCTTGGCGAGCTGGGCGACACCGTTACAGTGCGCCGCGGCTACGGCCGAAACTATCTGCTGCCGCGCGGCAAGGCTGTGCCGGCCACCAAGGCCAACATCGAGAAGTTTGAGGCTCAGCGCGATGAGCTGCAGCGTCAGGCCGACGAGCGCCTGGCCGCGGCCGAAGCGCGCCGGGAGGCGCTGGCCGAGCTGGGTGAGGTGGTGTTCGAGGTTCCTGTCAGCCCCGAAGGCCGTCTCTACGGCTCAATCAATCCGCATGAGATTGCCGAAAAGCTGACCAGAATGGGCTATGTGCTTGAAAGGTCGGAAGTCGATATGCCCGAAGGGCCGATTCGTGAGCCTGGCGAGTACACCATCGGACTGATTCTGCACGCTGATGTGCAGGCTGAACTGGCCATTGCGGTAACTGCTGACGAAAGCTGATACCTCATACGGCCCCGAGCTGCGCCCGGCATGCAGTGCGTGCCGGGCGCAGTTTTTTTGCGGCTCTCAAAAACCTGCGCCTCCAACAGCCTGGCTGCCGCGGCTGGCTGTCAAATCCGGTTCCGGTCTATACTGGCCTGACCGGCAGAATCCAATCTGTCGAAATTTCGAATGGAGACCGCCTGATCATGGCAGAAGCTCAAGTTTCAACGCTTTCAACCATCAAGACACCGCCCAACTCCAATGAGGCGGAACAGTCTTTGCTGGGTGCGTTGATGCTCAAGGCTGAAGCCTGGGACCAGGTGGCCGACCAGGTGGATGAGAGCGACTTCTATCGTGAAAATCACCGTTTGATCTATCGCGCCATCAGCGATCTGGCCAGCGAGGGCGAGCCGTTCGATGCCATTACCGTGACCGAATGGTTTGCGCGTCACGGCAAGCTCGACCGGGTCGATTCCGGCGCCTATCTGACCATGCTGGCCAATGAAACGCCCGGCCCGGCAAATATCAATGGCTACGCGCAGATTGTTCGCGAAAAGTCCATCCTGCGTCAGCTGATCGCGGTTGGCACCGACATTGCCGACACGGCGCTGGGCACTTCCGGGCGCAGTTCCCTGGAAGTGCTTGAAGAGGCCGAGCAGCGCATTTATGCCATTGCCGAGCAGGGCAGCCGGCGCACCTCACAATATGTCAGGGTGCGTGATGTCATGGCCGATGCCATGGAGCTGCTTCACGAGCTGCAGCAGGGCGAAGGAAAGATGACCGGGGTGCCCACCGGCTTTACCGAGCTCGACGAACGCACCTCGGGTCTGCAGAACTCCGACCTGATCATCGTTGCCGGCCGGCCGGCCATGGGCAAGACCTCGTTTGTAATGAACATTGCCGAACGCGCGGCCATTCGACACAAGGTTCCGGTGGCCGTCTTTTCCATGGAAATGTCCGACCTGCAGCTGGTCATGCGGTTGTTTTCATCGCTGGGGCAGATCAACCAGGAGCGCCTGCGCAGCGGGCAGCTGGAAGGCCAGGACTGGGTCAACCTGCGTTCGTCCATGAATATGCTGAAAGAGGCCAATATCTTTATTGACCAGACACCGGCACTGACGCCCACCGATTTGCGTGCCCGGGCGCGGCGCATGAAGCGCGAGCACGACATCGGGCTGATCATGATCGACTACCTCCAGCTCATGCGGGTTCACGGAAAGTCGGAGAACAGAACCAACGAAATCAGCGAGATATCCAGAAGTCTTAAAGCGTTGGCAAAAGAGATAAACGTGCCGGTCATTGCGCTCTCGCAGCTCAACCGGGCGGTGGAACAGCGGCCGGACAAGCGCCCGCGCATGGCCGACCTGCGTGAATCCGGCGCCATTGAACAGGATGCCGATCTGATTCTGTTCATCTACCGCGATGAGGTTTACAACGAGGATTCCGAGCACAAGGGCACGGCGGAAATCATCATCGGGAAGCACCGCAACGGCGCAACGGGCAGCTTCAAGCTGGCCTTCCAGGGCGAGTTTGTCCGCTTTCGGGATTTCACTCCGGACTACTACGGCCAGGACGACTGACCCCGGCAATCCATGGCCCGCAACACCATTGCCTATATTGACCCGGCGGCAGTTGCGCACAACCTTGACTGGGTGCGCAACAGGGCACCCGACAGCAGGGTAATGGCCGTGGTCAAGGCCGACGCCTACGGGCACCGGATCGACCTGTGCCTGCCGGCTCTCAAGCAGGCCGACATGCTGGCTGTGGCAACCCTGGAGGAGGCCAGGGCAATCAGGCGGCTGGGCAACGGCCTGCCGGTTGTATTGCTGGAAGGCGTTTCGCGCTTTGGCGACCTGGCTGTGGCCGACGATCTGAACGTTGAGCTGGTGGTGCATCACGAGTCCCAGCTGGACGTGCTCGAACGTTACGGACGGATTCCCACCGGCAGGATCTGGCTGAAGGTCGACACCGGCATGCACCGGCTGGGCATTGCGCCTGAAAACGCTGCGCCGGTTCACCGGCGGCTTCAGAACATGAAAGGGGTTGAACAGGTCAGTCTGGTTTCGCACCTGGCCTGCGCCGAGGCGCCGACGCACCCTCTGACCCGGCGTCAGCTTGACGTTTTTGAGCGGCTGTCCCAAACGCTCGGCGGGCAGCGCTGCCTGGTCAACTCCGCCGGCCTGATCAACATGCCGCAGGCCCATTTTGAATGGGTGCGTGCAGGTCTGGTTCTGTACGGCATTTCGCCCCTGAGCGGACAGGCCGGGCGCGATATCGGGCTGCGGCCCGCCATGACGCTGACGGCCGAACTGATTGCCATCAACACGGTGAAGGCGGGCGAAAGCATCGGCTATGGCGCCCGCTTTGTTGCCGACCGCAACATGAAGGTCGGAGTGGCCTCCATCGGCTATGGCGACGGCTACCCGCGCCACATGCCCGATGGCGCACCGGTGCAGGTCGGAAACCGGTGCTGCCGGCTGGCCGGGCGGGTATCCATGGACATGATCACCATTGACCTGAGCCACTGCCCCGACGCCCGCATCGGCGATCCCGTCGTGGTTTGGGGCAGCGGGGTGCCCATCGAGAAGGCCGCCGCCCTGGCCGGAACCATTCCGTATGAACTGAGCTGCCGGATCACTCGCAGAATACGCTTTAAAAGCGGCGCGCCGGCATTCGCCACCGCCGGCGGGGCTGCGTTAGAATGATGAGCCGAATGAAAGACTGAACGACTCATGGCCGAAAAGCTGTACATCAAGACGCACGGTTGTCAGATGAACGAGTACGACTCGGAGAAGATGGCCGCTGCGCTGGCCGCTTCCCACGACATGGTTCTGACCGATGATGAGGCAGAAGCGGACGTCATTCTGATCAACACCTGCTCAATTCGTGAAAAAGCGCAGGAAAAGGTTTTTTCACAGCTGGGTCGCTGGCGGCCCATCAAGGAAGAGCGTCCCGATGTGGTCATCGGTGTTGCCGGCTGCGTGGCCAGCCAGGAAGGGGAGAACATCATCAGCCGCTCGCCTTTTGTGGACATGGTTTTTGGCCCCCAGACCATTCACCGGCTGCCCAAGATGCTGGATCAGGTGCGCAGCAAGAAACAGCCGGTGGTGGATATCTCCTTCCCCGAAATCGAAAAGTTCGATCACCTGCCGCCGTCCGGAAGAAAGGGCGGCAGCGCCTTTGTGTCGATTATGGAAGGCTGCTCCAAGTACTGCTCGTTCTGCGTGGTTCCCTACACTCGCGGAGAAGAGGTCAGCCGTCCGCTCGACGATGTGATTGCAGAAATTGCCGGGCTGGCCGAGCAGGGTGTGATTGAAATCAATCTGCTGGGGCAGAACGTCAACGCCTATCGCGGCCCCATGCACGGCGGCGGCACCGCCGATCTGGCCTTGCTGATTCGCTATATTGACCACATCGAGGGCATTGAGCGCATTCGCTTTACCACCTCCCATCCGGTTGAATTCTCCGACCGTCTCATCGAGGCCTATGCCGAGGTGCCGGCGCTGGCCAATTATTTGCATCTGCCGGTGCAGTCGGGATCGGACAGGATTTTGTCGCTGATGAAGCGCGGCCACACCGTTCTTGAGTACAAGCAGAAAATCCGCCAACTGCGCAAGGCCCGACCGGGCATTGGGCTGAGCTCGGACTTCATCGTTGGCTTTCCGGGTGAAACCGAAAGCGACTTTCAGAAAACGCTGGACCTGGTCGGCGAACTGGAATTCGACCAGAGCTTCAGCTTTATCTATTCGGCCCGTCCCGGCACGCCGGCGGCCTCGTTTCCGGACAATGTCAGCCTTGAGGAAAAAAAGGAGCGGCTGTCGCGGCTGCAGGAATTACTCAACCGGCAGGCGCGTGATTACGCGCAAGCCATGGTGGGCACCACCCAGCGCGTGGTAGTCGAGAACGTCAGCCGCAAAAACGACAGCGAACTGGCCGGTCGCACGGAAAACAACCGCATTGTCAATTTTGCAGCGCCGCAGCAGCTGGTCGGGCGCATGGCAGATGTTGTGATCACCGATGCCATGACCAACACCCTCAGGGGTCGTCTTGTCAACGGACAGGACAGTGCAGCCTGAATGAGTACCCCAGCGGAAGCCAGCACCACATTCGTTCTGGAGCCGGTCGACAACGAGCGCCTGGCCAATCTGTGCGGACACCTTGATGAGCACCTGGCGCTGATTGAGAAGCGTCTTGGCGTGTCAATCGGTGCGCGCGGCAATCTGTTCAGTATAGAAGGTGACGCCGCAGCTGTCGCGGTCACCCAGCGGGTTCTCAAAAGGCTTTACCAGTTGTCGGCCAAAGAGGTTCTGAATCCTGCCGCCGTGAATCTGCATCTTCAGGAATCGGGGCTGAATGACGGAGAGGACGCGCCGGCCGACATCAGTATCAGAACGCGCCGCGGGCTGATTCGGGGCCGCGGCCCCAACCAGAAAAACTATCTGCGCCGGATTCGCGCCAGCGACGTCAATTTCGGGATTGGGCCGGCCGGAACCGGCAAGACATTCCTGGCGGTGGCCAGCGCGGTTGAAGCGCTTGAAACCGATCGCGTGCAGCGTATTGTGCTGGTGCGCCCGGCGGTTGAGGCTGGTGAACGGCTGGGCTTTTTGCCTGGTGATCTGGCTCAGAAAGTGGACCCTTATCTGCGCCCGCTGCACGACGCGCTGTATGAAATGCTTGGCTTTGACAAGGCGGCCAGGCTGGCCGAGCGCAATGTGATTGAAGTGGCGCCGCTGGCCTATATGCGCGGGCGCACGCTCAATGACGCATTTGTCATTCTTGATGAGGCCCAGAACACCACCACCGAACAGATGAAGATGTTTCTGACCCGCATCGGTTTTGGCTCCAGGGCAGTGATTACCGGTGATTTGACCCAGATCGACCTGCCGCCTCACGTGGAGTGCGGACTGCGCCAGGCCGTTGCGCTGCTCAAGTCCATTGAGGGGGTCAGCACAACTTTCTTTGACGCACGCGATGTGGTTCGCCATCCCATCGTCCGACGCATTGTCGAAGCCTATGCCAAAGCCGACGAAAACAAGCCTGCCTGAGCCCCTGACTGCCGGCCTGGTCATTGAATATGCCCAGGGTGTGAAACTGCCGGTCGAAGAGGACGAGCTGCGGCGCTTTGCGGCCGCCGCACTCGCCGGGCTGGAAGCGCCCGAGCTGACGATCAGGATTGTTGATGCTGACGAAGGGCAACAGTTCAACCGGCACTGGCGCGACGGGGATGGCCCGACCAACGTGCTCAGCTTCGAGCCAGCGCTGCCTGCCGGTGTGGAAACACCGCTGCTGGGTGATATTGTGGTCTGTGCGCCTGTTGTTGAGCGCGAAGCGCAGGAGCAGGGCAAAACAGTCAGGCAGCACTGCGCCCACATGATCATTCACGGCATATTGCATTTGCGTGGCTTTGACCATATCTCAGCCGAGCAGGCGCACGAGATGGAAGCCGAGGAAATCAGGCTTTTGAAAACCCTGGGTTTCGAAAACCCGTACATGAATGATGATGAATGATTACCCGGTAACAGACGCAACCAGGCCATGAGCAGGGATTCTGAAGACAACGGCAATGACAGTGTTCCGGGCTGGATAGAACGCCTGGGGCGTGCTTTTGGCGGCGAGCCGCGCAGCCGCGAGGGGCTGATTGAGGTGATGCGCGACATGAGCGAGCAGGCGCTGATTGAACCCTATACCCTGGCGATGCTCGAAGGTGCACTCAAGGTCAGCGAGCAGCAGGTCCGGGACGTGATGATTCCACGCTCGCGCATGATTGTTGTGCGCTCGGGCTCTTCTGTTAATGAGATTCTGCCTGTTGTCATCGAATCCGGCCACTCGCGCTTTCCGGTGGTGGGTGAAGACCGTGACGAAATCAAGGGGATCCTGCTGGCCAAGGATCTGCTCAGGCTGTTTGCAAATGACCCCGGTGTTCGGCTGTCCGATTTGCCGCGCCCGCCCATTTTTATTCCCGAAACCAAGCGACTGAATATTTTGCTGCGTGAATTTCGGGTGAGCAAAAATCATATGGCCATTGTGGTCGATGAGTATGGCGGCGTATCGGGTCTGATTACCATTGAAGACGTGCTGGAGCGCATTGTCGGCGATATTGACGATGAGCATGACCCGATTGAGGTTCAGGACATTCGCCCGCTGGACGGCAATCGCTATGCGGTTCAGGCATTGACGCATATCGAAGACTTCAACGAAAAATTCGACACTGAATTTGCCGATGATGAATATGACACCATTGGCGGGCTGGTCATTGCGGAGTTTGGCCGTTTGCCGGAATCGGGAGAAACCATTCAGATTGACAAGTGGCGTTTCAAGGTCACCAGCGCTGATGATCGAAGGCTGCGCGTGGTTGAAGTGTCGCCGGCATGACGACGCTGCGGGCCGGCCAGTGCTCCTGATGATAAGTTGTGCAGCTGGCCGTGCGGCAGAAATGCCTGAACTGTGATCGGGGCGGTCTTTTCATGACCCGCAGCGGACTTGTTGTTTTTCTGATGCTGGCGAGCCTTGCCCAGCCGGTGATGGCCAAAGAGGCGTGGCTGGTGACCTATGGGCCAGGCCATGATGTGTGGGAGCGGTTCGGCCACAACGCCATCTGGCTGCGCGACAGCAGCCTTGGCCTGGACCATGTTTACAGCTTTGGCTATTTCGACATGGACGGCCCCGGTTTTTATCTTGATTTTGCCCGCGGGCACATGCCCTATTACGGGCTGGCATCAAGCCCCGAGGACGAGTTTGCCTTTTATCGCCTGCGCGACCGCTCCATAACGCTGCAAAAACTGGCGCTTGATGCGGAACAGTTTCAGCGCCTGCACGCCTCGCTGCACAACAACATTTTCCCGGTTCCGCAGTTTTACGATTACGACTACTTTTTTGACAACTGCTCCACGTGGCTGCGCAACCTGCTTGACGAGGCGCTTGCAGGCGCGCTGGCGCGCCGGTGGAAAAGTGAACCGGCACATTTCAACATTCGCGACCAGATCCGGCGCTACAACCACAGCCGTCTTGACCTGAAGGCCGGTCTGCTGGTCCTGCTTGGCCCCATGATCGACAAGCCGCGCAGCGCATGGGAAGAGACTTTTTTGCCTGATGAGCTGGCTCGCTGGGCGGACAGGGTATCTGTCGACGGTCGCCCGCTGGTGTCGGAAAGCCGGGTTTTGTACCGCTCCAAAACATGGAATTTGCCCGACAGGCCGGTTTCACAGTGGTGGGCCTATGCGCTTGTATCTGCGCTGGCGGCGCTGCTGCTGATCCTTGCCCGGCGAAGGTTAAGATCCGGCTTCTGGTCGCTGCTGCCGTGGCGAGCCGCTGTTTTTCTCATCGGCGGCTGCGGCGTGGTCATTCTTTTGATGTGGTTTGGCACCAGCCATGCAGCCGTTGCCGGCAATCGCATGGTGTTGCTTTTGAATCCGGCCTGGCTGCTCTTTTTGCTGCCCCTGCCGCGCATGATTCGAACGTTGCTGTGGTGGCTTTTGCTGGCTTCAAGCGTTGCGGCCGCCGTGCTTCTTGCCAGCCCGTCGAGCCCGCAGTACCGGCCCGGCATTGTGGTGGGGCTGCTGCCCCTGCTGGCGGCTGTTTTCTGGATTGCCCGTGATCTTCTGGGCAGGCGGGCGGGCTGAATGCCGCCGCCGGCGCAAAATCAGCGAATGGTGACCACCAGCCGGCGCCGGTGGGGCCGGTAGCGGTGCTCCCATAAATAGATGCCCTGCCAGGTGCCCAGAACCAGCCGCCCGTTTTGTACCGGAAGGGTCAATTCGGTGTGCGTCAGCGCGGCGCGAATGTGAGCGGACATGTCGTCCAGTCCTTCCGCACGATGCAGAAAGCGCGCATCCCCGTCTTCGACCAGCCCCGAGAAAAATGTTTCAAGATCAGCCAGCACATCGGGATCAGCATTTTCATTGATCAGCAGACTGGCCGAGGTGTGCAGCAAAAACACATGGCACAGGCCGGCTTCGACGCCGCTGCCGGATACGGTTTGGGCAATGCGGGCCGTGATATCAATCAGGGCCCGGCCGCCTGTTTCGATGATCAGTTCCTTTTGAAGCATATTCTTCAGTGTGCGCCGGCGGTCAGCTCGCTCAGCAGCTCGGCCTGGTGAGCCTCAAGCAGGGGGCTGATGACGGAATCAAGTTCGCCCTCCATGATCTGCTCAAGGTCATAGAGGGTCAATCCTATGCGATGGTCGGTAATGCGGCCCTGGGGGAAATTATAGGTGCGGATGCGTTCGGAACGATCGCCAGAGCCTACCTGGAGCCTGCGTTCGGCTGCCTGCTCATCCTGCTGCTGACGGCGCTGTTCTTCAAGCAGTCGTGCGCCCAGCAGGCTCATGGCCCGCGCGCGGTTTTTGTGCTGCGAGCGCTCGTCCTGGCACTCAACCACAAGCCCGGTGGGCAGGTGGGTGATGCGAATGGCCGAATCGGTGGTGTTGACGTGCTGTCCGCCGGCACCCGAGGCGCGAAAGGTGTCTATTTTCAGCTCGGCCGGATTGATGTCTACGGCTTCCACATCATCCACTTCCGGCAGGATGGCCACCGTGCACGCCGAAGTGTGAATGCGGCCCTGGGATTCGGTTTCCGGCACGCGCTGAACGCGGTGTACACCGGATTCGAACTTGAGCCGCGAATAGGCACCGTCGCCGATCAGGCGCGCGATGACTTCGCGAAAACCGCCGGCATCTCCAGGCTGGGCCGACATCAGCTCAACCTGCCAGCCGCGATTTTCCGCATAGCGTGTGTACATGCGCAGCAGGTCACCGGCAAAAATTGCAGCTTCCTGGCCGCCTGTTCCGGCCCTGATCTCGACAAAGATATTGCGCTCGTCGTTGGGGTCGCGCGGCAGCAGCAGCGTTTGCAGCTGCTGCTCCAGTCTGCCGAATTTTTTGGTCAGGTCTTCCAGTTCGTCACGCGCCATTTCGCGCATGTCATCCGCGCTGGATTCAAACAGCTGGCGCGTGTCTTCAAGAGCAGTCTCGGTTTGAGAGAACTCATCCCAAACACCGATGAGCGGCTCCAGCTCACCATATTCGCGCGCCAGGGACTCAAAGCGCTTGCGGTCGTCGATCACCTCGGGCGTGGCCAGCAGTGCCTGGAGTTCTTCCATGCGCTCCCGCGCCTCCGCGAGCCGGTGTCTGAGGCCTTCATTCACTGTCGTCTTCCTTTCCCTCGACAAAGTAGTAGCGCGCCGCGTCCAGCAGATCCAGGTCATTGCTTTCCGCTGCCTGTCGCAGCCGAACGCTTGGCGTATGCAAAAGGCGGTTGGTCAGCTGATTGGACAGCTTGTTCAGCACGGCTTCGGGACTGGCGCCTGCTGCCAGTTCGCGCTGCGCCCGCGACAGCAGGTCGCGGCGTTTGATGTTGGCATCACGACGCATGGTCTTGAGGGTGTCCGCAGCATTTTGAACCCGCAGCCAGCGCTCGAACGAGGCCACTTCGGCGGCCACGATGCTGCCGGCCTCCTGCAGGGAGCTTTGGCGCTTTTTTTGGGCCGAATCAATAATCTGGCGCAGGTCGTCGATGGTGTACAGGTACAGGTCTTCGAGCGATGCGCTGTCGGAGGATATGTTTCTTGGAACCGACAGGTCAAGCGCAAACATGGGGCGCCGGCGGCGCTGGCGCAGGGCGTCCTTGAACATTTTCTGATTGACGACAGCCGTCGGGCTGCCGGTGCAGGCAATGACCAGGTCATTGTCGGGCAGCAGCTGGGGAATGGCGTCAAGCCCCACAGCGCGGGACTTGAACCGGGAAGCCAGCCGCTGCGCACGCTCGACACTGCGGTTGGCAATGGTCAGCTGATCAAGCCCGGCGGCGTGGAAATGGGTGGCGCAGTCTTCAATCATTTCACCAGCGCCTATGAGCAGGATGTTAAGCCCGTCCAGACGGCCGAATATCTGCCTGGCAAGACGCACCGCCGCATAGGGCAGGGTGACCGGATCGCGCCCAATGCCGGTTTCGCTGCGCACGCGCTTGGCGGCCGCAAAGGCATGTTGAAACATCCGGTCCAGAAAGCTGTCGAGTGTTTGCGCATCGCGCGCCAGTTGCCAGGCCTGCCTGGCCTGGCCGGCCACCTGCGGTTCGCCAAGCACCATGGAATCCATTCCGGAAATGACTTTTATCAGATGCTGATTGCAGGCGCTGTGCTCCAGGCGGTAGAAGTAATCCTGAAACTGGCCGGGCGTCAATCGGTGCCAGTCGTGCAGCCAATCAACCACGCTTCGCGTGATAGTCTGTTGCGATGAAATATACAGCTCGGTGCGGTTGCATGTGCTTAAAATGCTGCAGCCATCCACGCCCGACAGCGAAGCCAGTGAGGCCAGCGCATCGGGCATGGACTCGACCGCAAATGCAATCCGGTCACGAATGCTGATCGGCGCGGTCTGATGACTGATTCCAAGTGTGAGTAGCGACATGCAGGATTTGTTGATAAACAGGGTTTCAGTGGTTGTTCGGCAGTTCAGCGCCAGCGTGCTGGCAGCCGCTTTTCTGGCCGCCTGTGCAGCAACCGGCCAGCCATCCCCTGAGGGGGGCGCAGAGTCGAAACATGGCGAGCCCGCTTCTGAAACGGCCGAGGCAGAAGCGGCGTCGCATGCACGGGTGGCCGAGAGTCTGCTCGAGCTGGGCAATTACGAAGCGGCGCTGGATGAATTGTTTCAGGCTGCTGATCTTTCCGATGATACACAATATGTCTTCCTGGCCGCCCGGCTGGCGGGCCTTGTGGAGGACTGGCCGGCGTCCATCAGGGCAGCACAGCGCTGGCTGGAAATTGAGCCGCAGGCCGATGCCGCCCGCCAGCTCGACATTATAGCCCGCGTCAATCTTGAACAGCATGACATCGCCGGCCAAACCCTGGAGAGCTGGCTTGATGACCATCATTCCGGCGCAGAAGATCCCGAATGGTGGCGCTTGGGCGCGGCGGTGTTGAGCAAGTCTCAAAATCAGACGGCGGCTGTTTCCGTTTTTGACCTGCTGGTCGACCGGCGCGGCAGGCAGGCACCGGCCGGCGAGGTATTGCGCACCCGCAGCGAGCTGTTGCTGAGCCAGCATGAAACCGGCCGGGCGCTGGAGGATGCCATTCAGGCCGCTGACGAGGGCGGTCACCCTGAACAGCAGGTGTGGGCCGGCGATCTGCTTGCCGAAAACGGCCAGCCTGAGCGGGCCCTGGAATTTTATTCAAAGGCCTTCAGGCAGCTCGGTGAAAATGACACCGGTCTGGGGCTCAAGACCGCCAGCGTTCTGACCGAGCTGGATCGTTACGATGAGGCACTGCAGCTGCTGCGTTCGCTGCCGGCAAACAGTTTGACCCTGTATGAAACCGGTCGTTATCTGATCCAGATGGAAGAGCGCGACAGGGCGATTGACGTTTGGCGGGAAATGAATGAACTGCCGGCCCGGCAGCGGAATAAAAACCACCGCTTTCTGCAGGCTGTGCTGGCCGACCTTAGTGGCCTTGATGAAAAGGCTCTGCGCGGCTACGAGCAGGTGGATGAGCCTGGAACACTGCCCCAGGCCAGGCTGCGCCAGGCCCGCCTGCTGGGCCGGCTGGGCCGGCTGGAAGAGGGCCGTGATGTGCTGGTGCATCTGCGCGAGGAAAACCCGGACAATGAGCTGCTGGCAACCGACGCCTGGCTGGTCGAGGCGGCCATGCTCAAGGAAGACGGGCGTGGCCAGGAGGCGGTGGATCTGCTGTCCCGACCGCTGGCACAAAATCATGACAGCGTCGATCTTCTGATGACGCGTTCAACCCTGGCCATGGATATTGGCAACGTCGATCTGGCCGAGCAGGATTTGCGCCGCATTATTCAGATGGACAGCGACAATGCCATGGCGCTCAACAATCTGGGCTATATCCTCGCCGACATGACGGACCGGCACCAGGAAGCCTATCGTCTGATCAAACGGGCTTATGAGCTGGAGCCGGGCGAAGCCTATATTCTCGACTCCATGGGCTGGGCGCTGCACAAGCTTGGTCGCAATGCCGAGGCGGCCGATTTCCTTCAGCGCGTGTTTGACGAGGCCGGCGATGATGACGGCTTCAATTTTGCCGAGGCCGGGGCCCATTACATCGTCGTGCTCGACGAGCTGGGTCGCCAGGCAGAAGCTGACAGGCTGACCGACAAGATGCTGGCGGAATACCCCCGGGACGCTTATCTGCTTGATATTTTGGAAGGACTGGGGCGATTGCCGAAATGATGACAGACGGTCTGGCAACGCTCAACTCCTTTATCAGGGCGGGTTTTTTGCTGGCCCTGTGTCTGCTGCTGGCCGGCTGCGCCGCGCGCCAGGTGCGCCCGGACGGCGCCTGGATTACCGAGCGCCAGGCGTGGTTTGAAGCGCATCCGTCATGGCGAATTGATGGCCGCGTCGGCTTGTCTGACGGTCAGCGTGCCGGCTCCTTGAGTTTTGTCTGGCAAGCAGATCATGACAGCCACTTCATCCATTTGCGCGCCAGCGCCGGCGGGCGCCAGTGGAAGCTCAGCTTTTCCGGGCAGCATGCCGAGCTGGAAGGCAGCGAGGTGGGTCATATCAGCGCTCGTCGTCCCGAGCCGCTGCTCGAACGGGCCCTGGGCTGGCCGATACCCGCCGGGACACTCGTTTGGTGGGTGCGGGGTCTGTTGCCGCCCGACAGTCTGCAGCATGACTTTGCGGATGATGGTACGCTTGCCCGCGTAAGCGATGGGGTCTGGACCCTGGATTATCAGCGTTTCAGGCAGGTTGGAGAATTGCTGATGCCGGTTCGGCTCGAGGCCAGGTCGGGGGACTACCGAATTAGAATTGTTGTCCGCGAATGGAAATTTGGGGATGAATTCGGCTGAAAAATCGCTATAATACAAACCCTGATTACCAGGACATAATGCTCTTGGCAGAATGTCGGTTTATCTGCAGGGACGTCGCCAAGCGGTAAGGCACGGGGTTTTGATCCCCGCATGCGCAGGTTCGAATCCTGCCGTCCCTGCCATCAAGTTCAACGCGCAACCATAATCCGGGTGTTTTCTTGAGTCATCCTTCACTGATGGTATTTGCCGGTAATGCCAACCCGGTGCTTGCCCGTTCCATTGCTGAAAACCTCGGAGTGCCCATGGGGCTGGCCAATGTCGGCCGCTTCAGTGATGGCGAAACCATGGTGGAAATCATGGAAAACGTGCGCGGGCGTGACATTTACGTCATTCAGCCCACCTGCCAGCCGGTGGCCGAGAATTTCATGGAGCTGCTGGTCATGATCGATGCGCTCAAGCGCGCATCGGCCTCCAGGGTCACGGCGGTTATTCCCTATTTTGGCTACGCCAGGCAGGATCGCCGTCCGCGTTCGGCGCGCGTGCCGATTACAGCCAAGGTGGCCGCCCGCATGATCTCGGTGGCCGGCACCGACCGGGTTGTAACCCTGGACTTGCATGCCGATCAGATCCAGGGCTTCTTTGACATTCCGGTCGACAATGTCTATGCCTCACCGCTGACCCTGGCGGATATCTGGAAGCACTACACCGCCGATGAAATTGTTGTTGTTTCACCGGACGTGGGTGGTGTGGTGCGGGCGCGCGCCATCGCCAAGCGCCTCGATTGCGAGCTGGCCATTATCGACAAGCGCCGGCCCCAGGCCAATGAAGCCACCGTGATGAACCTGATTGGCGATGTCAAAGGCAAGGTCGGGGTACTGGTCGACGACATGATAGACACCGCCGGCACGCTGTGTGCCGCAGCCGGCGCGCTCAAGGAAGAGGGCGCGCGGCGCGTGGTTGCCTATTGCGTTCACCCGGTGCTGTCCGGCAAGGCGATTGACAACATCAACCGTTCCCAGCTCGATGAGATTGTGGTGACCGACACCATACCGCTTGGAAAGGCGGCGCAGGAAAGCGGGCATATTCGCCAGCTGTCCGTGGCCCAGATGCTTGCGGAAACCATTCGCCGCATGGCCGAGGGCGAATCGGTCAGTTCACTCTACGTCGATTGATTCCGCGTCTTTTTGAGCCTTTCCCTGCCGGGTCTGACCTGTTGCGCTGCGCTGAAAAGGCCGCCGACTCGGGGCGGGTGCCCAGCATTGGGCCGTTGAGCGCCGAATAGTCCTTTTGGGACTGCGTGGGCGCCTGCGGTTCAGCGTGATGGTCAGCGTAGTGGCGATAGTGCCGGGGCCGCCTGTTCCAGAAGGCGGTGGCGGGTGGCCATTGAACGTAGTGGTTCTCAACAACGGCCTGCTGAGTCGCCTCGGTACTTTCTTGCCGCTGTTTTGCTCGACGCCGCTGCTCGGCCAGCCGGCGCTGGCGTTCCTGCACGAACAGCCGGTTGGCTGCAGCCTGTTCCGGAAGATTGTCGTCGGGTTCGACAAAGCTGATTTTTTCGGAATCGGAAACCTGCTCTGAATTCAGGCCGCATGGCTGGTCGGAGAAAACAGTGACGTTTTCGTGGCTGCAGCGGTAAACCTGGGCGCTGGCCGCCACAGGTGCCAGCAGGGTCAGAATTGCAGCAATGCACGCCAGTCTTGTCATCAATATCACCACCTGGGCCGCTTTAAAGCCGCTGAAGTCATTATGCAGCGGATGCCGGCGGTGGTCAAAACGGCTGGCCGGAATCCTCGTCTTCGGGCCTGGTGAGAATCTCGACGGTTTCCCTTGCCCGGTCCAGCATCCGGTGACAGCGCTTTGAAAGCTCGATGCCGCGCTTGAAGCGATCCAGCGAGTCATTCAGGCTCAATTCGCCCGATTCAAGCGCTTCAACCAGTTTTTCAAGCTCTTCCAGCGAGCGCTCGAAATCGGGTGCATCGTCTCTGGGCTGATCTTTTGTGGATTCTGTGTTGCTCATTCGGTTGATTTTAGCGTATTCATCCATGCAGGACGAAGCCAGTCGAGGCGCTGTCCACGTTCGTCCACAAGAGCCTGAAATTCATCGGTCAGCCAGCGGGCACCCAGCGCAGCCAGTCGGTTGCGGTACCACAGCCGCGGCCAGTGATTGCGCTGCCACGGCGGCACGCCGGCCTCGGCCAGAAGCTGTTTGCAGGGGCGCGTGTGCCGGTGTCCTGCGGGCCTGATGCGATCGCCCGGCTGCCCGGCGCTGACTGTCAGGTCAAGGGCCGGCCTGCCGGCCCCGTCCAGGCTCAAAACGCCCGTGCCCCCGGGAAGCTCCAGCGCGCCGCAGCCATCCCAGGCCATTTGCCAGTTGTCTGTGACACTGTGGTTCTGCTGCAGCCACAAATGCCGCCGCCAGGCTCTGAGTTCTGCGCCGTCCCAGGTCAGCAAGGGGCCGCGATCGGGTGCGGCCTGTGAGTACTGCTGGCAGAACTCTTCAAGCTGCCGGCCCGGTGGCGGGTCGAAATGTTGCTGAATGCACCAGGCACGGATGATTTCACCAAGGTAGTATGCGCTGGCGTCGGACAATGCGGTGGCGTCAAGCGGGCCACCCTGATTGCTTGCGGCACGTTCAAGGTCGCGCTGCACGCTGCGCGCTATAAAATCGGCGGCCCCGCTGCACAGGGTGCTGCTGCGCTTGAGCGCGGCATCGGCGCCGGGCCAGCGCTGGCGCAGCAGCGGCAGCACGTGGTGACGAATGTGGTTGCGGTCAAAGTCGGGAAGCCTGTTGGCCGGATCCCGAATGCTTTCAAGCCGGTGCTTTTCCAGCCAGTTTTCAATGTCTTGACGACGCCAGTCCAGAAGCGGCCTGTACAGCCAGCCGCGCCCAAAGCGGCGTCGGCGTGGGATGCCGGCCAGTCCGGCGGGGCCGGCGCCGCGCAGCAGCCTCAGGATGATGGTTTCGGAATGATCGTCGGCATGGTGGGCAGTGACCAGCACGTCTTCATCGGCCACAAACCGTTCAAGCGCCCGGTAGCGGGCCTCGCGGGCCTCGGCCTCAAGGCCGCGCCCGCCGCTTTTGACCGTAACAGGCACCACGGTGCAATCAATGCCCAGCCCGGCAGCAATGTCAACTGCGGCCCGTGCCCGGTCGGGGCTTTCGGCGTCCATGCGATGGTCGATATGGATGCAGACCAGCTCTCTTGGAAGCTGCGCGACAACCAGTCGGTGCAGAAGGCAGACCGAGTCCGGCCCGCCACTGAATGCAATGATGATGCGGCCGCTGCCGGGCAGATGGGCCGGGTCAATGCTGTCGCTGGCCGGCATGTGCTCAGGCTTCAGACAGGGCGCTCATGCTCATCAGGCGCTGATAACGCTTGTCCAGCAGCGCATCGGCATCAAGCTTTTCCAGCTGGTCGAGCTGGGCCGTGATGGTTTCACGAATGCGCACCGCCACTTCGTGAGCCGACCTGTGGGCCCCTCCGGCCGGTTCCTGAATGATTTTGTCAATGAGCCTGTTGGCTTTGAGCTTGGTTGCGGTCAGCCCCATGGCGCCGGCAGCCTGGGCGGCCTTGTCGGCACTTTTCCACAAAATGGATGCGCAGCCTTCGGGCGAAATGACCGAGTAGATGCTGTATTGAAGCATGCTGATGCGGTCGCCCACGCCAATGGCCAGTGCGCCTCCGGAGCCGCCTTCGCCAATCACAAAACAGACGATGGGCACCGGCAGCCGCGACATGACTGCAAGGTTGCGGGCAATGGCTTCGGACTGGCCGCGCTCCTCGGCGCCCACGCCGGGGTAGGCGCCCGGAGTGTCGATGAAGGTGACAACGGGCATTTTGAAGCGGGCAGCCATTTCCATCAGTCGCCGTGCCTTGCGGTAGCCTTCGGGGCGGGGCATGCCGAAGTTGCGATAAACCTTTTCGCGCGTGCCGCGGCCCTTCTGGTGCCCGATCAGCATGACAGCCCGGCCGTCAATCATGGCGGGGCCGCCAACGATGGCATGATCGTCGGCATAAAGGCGGTCGCCGTGAAGCTCTTCAAAGCGGTCAAACACCATGGGCAGGTAGTCCAGGGTGTAGGGGCGGTCGGGATGGCGGGCCAGCTGTGAAACCTGCCAGTCGCTCAATTCCGAAAAAATTGCCTGGGTGCGTTCGTGACATTTTTGCTCCAGCCGGGCAATTTCCTCTTCCAGATTCATGTCGGCATTGGAACCGACATTTCTCAGTTCGCGAATCTTGGCTTCCAGTTCAACAATGGGCTGTTCGAAGTCAAGGTGGTTCGGGTTCATTTTCTAATCGTCCGGCAAAAGAGCGAAAGCAGCTGGAAGTATAGCGCCGCTGGTGGCGCGTATGCATCCCGTGCAGTTTAAAGCCTGTTGCCGGGACAGGCGAAATGATCTGACTTGGAAAGGGCGGGGCGAACCACTATTTTATGGGTTGTTCAACTGATCCCTGGTGTTTTATGCGCCGAATCCTTCTTTTTCTTGCCACCAATCTGGCTGTTCTGGTTGTGCTGGGGACGGTGATGAGCCTGCTCGAACCCTGGCTTGTCAGTCGCGGCATCAACGTTCATTACGCCGGCATCCTGATCATGGCCCTGTTGTTTGGAATGGGCGGAGCGGTGGTTTCCCTGCTGCTTTCAAAAAGACTGGCTGTGGCCAGCACGCGTGCAAGAATTATTGTGCAGCCGGCCAGTGAGGCTGAGCAGTGGCTTTTGGACACGGTGGCCCGCCAGGCGCGGGAGGCCGGCATTGGCACGCCCGAGGTGGCCGTATATGACGCAGCAGAGCCCAACGCCTTTGCCACCGGTGCTTCGCGCAACAACGCCCTGGTGGCTGTTAGCACCGGTTTGCTGGCTCATATGCGCCGCAATGAGGTTGAGGCGGTGCTGGGACATGAGGTCTCACACGTGGCCAACGGTGACATGGTGACCATGACGCTGCTGCAGGGCGTGCTCAATACCATGGTGCTGCTGCTGGCGCGCGTTCTGGGGCAGTTTATCGATCGGGCCGTCTTTCGCAGCGAGCGCGGCTACGGCCCCGGCTATTATTTGAGCGTCATTGTTTTGCAGCTGGTGCTCGGCATTCTGGCCAGCATGATTACCATGGCGTTTTCGCGCTGGCGGGAATTTCGCGCCGATGCCGGCGGTGCCCGGCTGGCCGGGCGCAACAACATGATTGCCGCGCTTCAGCGTCTGGGACAGGCCAGCGGTCGCGCAGACCTGCCCGAGTCGGTTGAAGCCTTTGGAATTCGCGGCGGCGCGGGCGCCGGTCTGAAACGGCTGCTGATGAGCCACCCGCCGCTTGAAGAGAGAATTGCCGCTTTGGAGCAGCTGCGCTGAGCGGCTGCACCGAAAGCGGCAAGCGTGCTGTATCAGGCGGCGTCGTGAATGAGTTCGCCCTGAACAAGAACGATTCCGTACTGCCAAAGTGTGGCCAGGTCACCGGTGTTTTCCACTGGAGGCGCAATGACTTTTGCGCCGGCTTCGCCGGCCAGCTTTGACAGAACGGAGAGGTGGTGGCGAACCGCTTCGTCTTCACTCAAGTCCTGGATGGCTTCAGGTGCCAGCTGCAGATAATCGAGCTGCAGGTGGCGAACCAGGCTTTCCGTCTGCGCTTCCGGGCCAACGTCGCATAGCGCAAAACGACAGCCGAGCTTTGAGAAGCGATCGATAAATGCACTGACGGGACGCAGCTTCTGGCGAATTTCCGGCTCGCGAAAGGCCAGAATCAGTCTTTTGGGGTCAAGGGGGCCGTTTTCGAGCCTGGTCGCCAGCGCCTGGATGGACTGCTGTTCGCTGATGGTATGCAGACTCAGCGGTGCCAGCCAGCTGGCGCTTTGCCCGGAGCTTTCCGAAACAAGCTTTTCAAGCCGGTCAAGCATGTCTTCATCCAGTCGTGTGGCAAGCCCGGCCCGGGCTGCCGCTCCCATGTAGGCCGAAGGCAGAATGACTTCGTCACTGTCTTCGGGGCGCAGGCGTGTTTCAATCTCGTTGATGAGGAAGCTGTCGTCTTCCATGCTGGTGACGGGCAAAACGACCAGGCTGAATTCATCCTGGTCAAGCGCGTGACGCAGTCGCTCTTCCCAGGCGGCCAGATTTTCATCGTCATCGAAGGATACGCGCGGGCGGTAGCGAACAAAGCTGCCGCCTCCGGCACGCAGGGCTTCCACCAGTGCCGATTCAGCCTGTTCTGCAAGCGTGGCCGGCTCGGGCGGTTCGCTGCCGGTGATCGCAAGCCCGACACCAACGGATATGGTCAGGCTGTTGTCGCGCACGTCAATAATGCGTCCGGATGTGTTTTCAGTGATGCTGCCGGCCAGCTTGTCGATATCCGCCCGGCTGTCGGCACTGACCGACATTACAAAGGTATGGTCGCGCAGGCGGGCAAGTTCATGCTCATCGCCTATAACGTCGCGCAACAGTTCGGCGGTTTCCCTGACCAGTTCGTCACTGGCGCCAATGCCGACCTTGTCGAGCATTTCCTCCCGATTGTCCAGGGCGATGGCCAGAATCGCAAGATGCTCATCCTCCTGTTTTGCTGAAAGCTTTTGCCCAACCAGTTCAATGAAGGCCGGAGCGTTGAGAAGGTCGGTCAGGCGGTCGCGCGTTTTCAGGCGCTGCAGTTCCTGCTCCATGGCCGGATCTATCATCGCAACCTGCTTGCGCACCAGCATTTGGGCGCAGTATTCGCCACCATAGCGAGCCGGTGAAAAATCCACCAGCGCAATAAAGTTTTCGCCGTCCTGCCGGTGAGCCTGAAGCTCAAGTTCATCTTCGGGCAGCTTGTCATCATTCAGGTCCTTGAGAACCTGCTTCAGATCGATGGCTTTTTCTCCTGAAGAAAGCAGGTCCAGCATCGACAAGCCTTCAAGATCATCAAAGCCGCCAAACCCGAAAAGCTCCAGATAGGCCGGGTTGGCATAGATGTGCAGGCCTTCGTGAAGGTAGGCAATGGCCTCGCTTGAACTGTGCAGAAGAAGCGTATAGCGGTCTTCAATATCCTCGAGACTTTTAAGGGCCTGCCTGGCATCCTGGCGGGCCAGCAGGGATTCAACCTGCGACAGGGCCAGCCGCTTGAACTGGCGAAGCCCGGACTGGCTGACAAAACCTTCAACCCCCGCAGCAGCTGCAGCCAGCGCAGATTGGGCATCATCCGTGTCGACCAGCGCCATAACCGGCACAAAGCCTTCCTGCTCGCGCGCCATACGAACACAGGCTTGAAACAGGGCCGGATCCTCAGGATCCATCCTGATCAGTACCATGTCCACCCGATCGCCCTGAAAGACCCGCTGCACCGCATTGGCCGTGTCGGCAAAAAGCACGTTGACCCGATCATCGTCATCCAGCATCTGCATGAGCTGGCGCGGAGCGGACGGGTCGTGTGAAACAGCCAGAATGTTTAATTTGCTGGGTGGCTTGGCCATGGTTTTGGTTTACCTTTGTCTCGTATGCTTTTGAAGTTTACCGTTTATGCGCGGCTTTTTACAGCACTGGAATCTTGTAGGGCTCGCCGGCCACTTCGCGCACCAGCCGCGGCACCAGATAGCCCGACAGCTGGCGGCGCAATCCCTCCATAAGCTGCCTGGCGTGCTCTTCCGAGGTGTCAAAGCGCTGTGCACCCGATACCGGATCCAGAAGGTGCAGGTAATAGGGCAGTGCACCAATCTCAAAGGTCCGGCGCATCAGGGCGGCCAGCCTGGAGACGGAATCATTGACGCGCGCCAGCAAAACAGCCTGGTTGAGCACATGAACGCCAATTTTTCGCAACCGGTCAACCGCAACGGCCACATCCTCATCAAGTTCATTGGCGTGATTGGCGTGCAGGACAAGCACCGTTGGCCAGGGCACTGACTGCAGCCACTCCAGCAGGCTGTCGGTAATGCGGTCGGGCAGCACGATGGGCAGTCGTGAATGGATGCGCAGGCACCGGATGTGGCGGATGCCGGACAGCATTTCGGTCAGTTGGGCCAGCCTGCGCGTTGGCAGCATGAGCGGATCACCGCCGGAAAGGATGACTTCTTCTATGCTGTTATCGTTGGCAATGTGTTCAACAGCAGCCTGCCACTGGTCGCGCCCGGCGTGTTCGCTGGAGTAGGGAAAGGCCTGGCGAAAGCAGTAGCGGCAGTTGACTGCGCAGGCGCCGGTGGCAATCAGCAGCACGCGACCCTGATACTTGTGCAGTATGCCGCGCCCGGCCTTGCTGGCCATGTCGCCGACGGGATCGTCGGAAAATCCGGGCGCAGTGCGGTTCTCATCCCGGTCGGGAAGGACCTGGAGCAGCAGCGGATCCTGCCGGTTTCCCGGTTCCATGCGACTTGCAAACGCGCGCGGCACCAGCATGGGGAAGCGGCTGTTGGCCGGCTCGTCCTTTACCGTCAGGTCCAGCAGTTCAAGAAGCTCTGCGGGTGTGCGAATGGCCTGGCTCAACTGCTTGCGCCAGCTGTCGCGCTCCTTTCGCGCTAGAATATTGCGTTTCATCAGTTTGATTCTTTGTCGATCAACATCAAAACACCCCGGCCTGCCTGCCGCGTCGGGCAAGCCCATTGTAATCCGGAGCAACCATGGCAACTTACAGCACCAACCAGTTCAAGTCAGGCCTGAAGATTCTTATTGACGGCGATCCTTGCAATATCGTCGAAAACGAGTTTGTAAAACCCGGCAAGGGCCAGGCCTTTAACCGGGTCAAGATCAGAAACCTGCTCACCGGTCGGGTGGTTGAACGCACCTTCAAGTCAGGCGAAACCGTTGAAGCGGCCGATGTCTTCGAGAAAAACTTCCAGTACCTGTACAGTGACGGCGAGTTCTGGCATTTCATGGATCCGGAAACCTTTGACCAGCTGGCGGCCGACGAAAAAGTGATCGGTGATGCCAAGCTGTGGCTCAAGGAAGAGGATATCTGCCAGATCACGCTGTGGAATGGTCAGCCCATTGTAGTGACTCCGCCCAACTTTGTTGAGCTCAAGATTGTCGAGACCGATCCCGGCCTGCGCGGCGACACTTCGGGCAGCGGCGGCAAGCCGGCCCATCTGGAAACTGGCGCAACCGTTCGCGTGCCGTTGTTTGTCCAGGAAGGCGAGGTCATCAGGGTTGATACGCGCAGCGGCGAGTATCTTTCGCGAGTGACTGACTGATGCAGCACGGGCACGAAAATGTTGATGCAAGGGAGGCCGAGCATTTTGCCGCTCTTGCCATGCGCTGGTGGGATCCTGAAGGTGAAATGCGTACCCTGCATGACATCAACGAGCCACGCACCGAATTTATTGCCGAGCGCGCCGGCCTTGAAGACAAAAAAGTTTTGGACGTCGGCTGCGGGGGCGGCCTGCTCAGCGAGGCGCTGGCCAGGCACGGAGCGCTGGTGACCGGCATTGATATAGGCGAGCGCGCGCTTGAGGTCGCTCGTTTGCACATGCTCGACAGCGATCTGGATATTGACTATCGGCAGGTGACCGCTGAAGAGCTGGCGGAATCAGAAAGCGGTGTTTATGACATTGTCTGCTGTCTTGAGCTTCTGGAGCATGTACCCAGTCCGGCGCGCACGGTTGAAGCGCTTGCCGCCCTGTGCCGGCCCGGTGGCCAGGTTTTCATCAGTACCATCAATCGTACGCCGCTGGCCTGGGCGGCGGCTATTGCCGGTGCCGAGTACCTGCTCGGACTGATTCCGCGGGGGACCCACCGCTACGACCGGCTGATCAAGCCTTCGGAGCTGGCCGCCGCCTGTCGCCGCGCCGGTCTTGACGTTGTGGAAATAACAGGCATGGCCTACAACCCGCTTTCGCGCACCGTGCGTTTTGGCGGGCCGCCCGCCGTCAACTATTTCCTGTGCGCCACCCGCCCGGAAGAAGCATGAGCACGAATTTGCCCGCTGCCGTTCTGTTTGATCTGGACGGAACGCTGATTGACAGTGCGCCCGATCTGGTTCTGGCGCTGAACAGAATTCGAGCCGAGCAGGGCCTTGATGCGCTTGGCGTCGATATGATGCGCGAGTTTGTCTCGCGCGGTGCCCGAGGACTGCTCAGGGCCGGCATGCCCGGCTGGGTTGATATGCCGGCTGATCGGCAAAACCGGCTTTTGAATCGCCTGCTTGATTATTACGAAGCGGCCTGCTGGGTGGAGTCACGGCCGTTTGACGGCATTCCGGGCGTCATGAAGGCGCTTGAGGCGCGCGGCATTGCCATGGGAATTGTCACCAACAAGGTCAATCGCTTTGCCCGACCGGTGCTGGAGCAGGCTGGCTGGAGCGCGCGCTTTGGCTGCCTGGTGGCGGGTGACAGCACAAATCTTCCCAAGCCGGCACCCGATCCGGTGCTCATGGCCTGCGAGCTGCTTGAAGTGCCGCCCGGCGAGGTGTTTTTTGTGGGCGATGATCACCGTGATGTGCTGGCCGGCGCCGCGGCCGGAACCCGCACGGTGGTGGCGGCCTGGGGTTATCTGCCGACCGGCGACAATGGCACCGGCTGGGGGGCGGACCGCATGGCGAAGTCGCCGGCGGATCTGCTCACAGCGCTCAACATTCCCGGACCGGTTCATGGATGATCCGCTGGGCTGGCTGCGGGAGAGGATGCTGAAAGCCGGCAATCCCCTGGCCGCTTCGCTGCATTATGCGCCGGACGAACATCAGGACAGAATTCTTGCGCTGCGGGCGGTGCTGGCCGAAATAGCGGCTGTGCCCGATACCGTCAGCGATATCGATGTGGGCCGGCGCAAGCTGGACTGGTGGCGCCAGGCGCTGCGCGAGCGCGCCGCCCATCCGGTCATCGATGCCCTGGTGGCCAGCTCGGCGGCCGACAGGCTGAGCGCCGAATGGTTTGATGTGCTGATTGGCAACGTGCAGGGCACGCTTGAAGCTCCGCGCTTTGAGCGCATGGAAGAAGCCTGGCAGCACTGCCTGGGCATTGGTGGTGAGGCGGCGCGAATCGAGGCTGCGCTTGTTGATGGCCGCATGCGAATATTTGACAGCTGGGCCGCTTTGGGTTCGTTTGGCTATCTGGTCAGGCTGGTTCGTGACCTGGCTATTGACGCGCGCGCCAATCGCTGGCTGGTGCCGCTTGAGCTGCAGGCCGATTATCAGGTTTCACGTCAGGATACAGCGGCAAAATCCGTTTCGCGCGGATTTCACGGCCTGACAAGGGCCTGGCTGGAAGATGGCCGGAACAGGGCGGATTCGGCCCTGGCCGCAACTCCGGCAGACAGCCGCTGGCAGCAGCGCCATTTGATGATTGTTCACGCCATGGACAGGCGCCTGGCCCGTAAAATGGCGCGCCGGCCGGGTCTGATCATGCACAGGCGGGTACACGTCAGCCATTCAGCCAATGTGTGGTGCGCCTGGCGCGCAGCGCGGCGGCTGAAAGTTTCCTGAGGCTAGTCCGAGCTGATGATGTCCGGCCCCTTGCCGGCCGACTTTTCGTACACGCCCTTGCCGATGCGGCGATACTGGGTAAAACCGGCCTGTTCAACCTCGCTGGTTTTGGGTGATTGCGAGTGTTTGCCGGTGATGTTGGGTGCGGAAATGACGCGCCGCGTGGGGTGGCCGCAGTACGGGCACTTCTTCATGGGCGGGTCGCTGATTTTCTGCAATATGGCCACCGGCCGGCTGCAAAAATCACAGCCTGCTCCCGGATTGGTACTGACGTATTCGTAATAGGGCATGCGTCCAGTATACCGTTCGCCGGGTTCGCGAGCACGCCGGCGCAATCCGAATCTGCGACAATCACGCCTGAATCAAGCTGCAGAATCTGACAACAGATGACAAATTCACAAAAGGCAAACTGGCTGGTGACCGGCGCGGCCGGCGCGTTGGGCAGCGAGCTGGTGCGCCAGCTGATCGAACGCGGAGACGATTGTATTGCCCTTGACCGCGATACGGGCTCGTTAAACAAGCTTCACGACAGCATGGCAGACAAGACTGGCCAAGTACCCGCCCTGATGCCCATGGATCTTGCCGGGGCCTCACCCCAGGACTATGAGCAGCTTGCCGGTGCGATAGAAAGCCGGTTCGGCCAGCTCGACGGACTGATTCACAGTGCCGCGGCCTTTTACGGCCTGCAGCCCCTTGTGCAGCAGCCGCCGGGTGAATGGCTGCAGATTCTGCAGACTTCGTTGACCGCTCCGTATATGCTGGTATCCGTGCTGATGCCGCTGATGAACAGCAGCGCGCGCATTGTTTTTATCGACGATGAGCAAAGCGTTTCCCGACCCGCCGGCTGGGCGGCTTATGGCGTGGCCCAGGCCGGGCGCAGGCAGCTGGTCGAAATCTTGCGGGCCGAGCGCGTGTCCACAGGGCCGCAAGTTCTGAGCGTTGATCCGGGCACGTTTGTCAGCCCGCTGCGGTCTGCCGCGTGGGCGTCCGAGGCGCCCGGCGGCACGGGCAGCGCCAGGGAAGCGGCACAGCGCGTGTTGTCAACAATTCGCGAACAGCGTGAGGAAGGCAAAGTTGCAGGATGATCTCTTTTTAAAAATAATCAATCGTGAACTGCCCGCCGATATCGTCTATGAGGATGACGATATTCTGGCGTTTCGCGATATCAACCCGGCCGCCCCGGTGCATGTTCTGGTGATTCCCAAGCGCCATATCGCCACCACCAACGACCTGGCGCCCGATGATGCCGAGCTGGTCGGCAGACTGGTGCTGACTGCTCAGCGGATTGCGGCGCAGGAAGGCGTGGCCGAGGACGGCTATCGGCTGGTGTTCAACTGCAATGAAAAGGGCGGCCAGTCGGTTTATCACATTCATTTGCACCTGCTTGCCGGCCGGCATCTCGACTGGCCGCCGGGCTGAAACGCAAACCGGCTGTCTCAGCCCATTTCGGTTTCAGGCAGGCGGGCGCTCATCCATGCCCCGGCCAACCCCATTGCGGCCAGAATCAGAATGACGCCGGACACGCCCAAAAGAGGCACCAGGGCACCGACGCTGCCGGTCAGCAGCAGCACGACGCCAATCACGGTGTTGCTGACGGCAACGTAGTCGGTTCGTCTGTTGCCGCCGGCCATGTCGACAATATAGGTCTTGCGACCCAGCCGCACGCCGGCATGGGCAATGGAAAGCATGAAAAAGAAGGCCGGATAGAGCCAGCTGGTGTCGGCCAGGCCGGGCAGGGCATTGATCAGGGCAACCAGAACGATGCCAACCCCTGCGGCCGCAGCGCCGGCGACAATCATCACGCGGCGGCTGGAAATATCGGCAAAATGCCCCCAGAAAGGCGCTGAAACCAGGCTGGCGGCGCCGTCGGCAATGACAAACAGCCCCAGAACAAGGAATGTGCCCGACGTGTTTTGATGGGCCAGCATGATGATGAACGGCGCCGTCAGCGCTGAACACAGCAGCAATGAGCGGGCCAGGATAAAGCGCCGGAAATGTCGATCGCTGCCCAGCAGCCCCATGCGTCTGAAGGCTTCGGTAATGGCATTGCCACCGCCGCCGGTGGCACCCGGAAATTCCCGGATCATGCCGTAGCTGACGGCGGCCAGCAGCCACAGGGCCGCCGCCACCGACAACAAAATCAGGTAAGTCTTTCCGGCCCCGCTGTGATTGGTGTCCAGCAGCAGCGAAACGCCCACGCCGATGGTAATGAAGCCGGCCAGGAACTCGGACCAGCCGCTGACCCGTCCGCGTCTGGTTTTGGGCACCGTCTTGCCCAGCACGTCCTTGGAAGAAACCGAGCACAGCCCGCGCGCCAGGCTGAACAGAATCAGCGAAGAGAGCAGGCCGATGCCGGCCGCCGTGCCGGTGAGGGCAAGCGCAACCACAACCATGCACGCCACCGCAACGGCCTGCAGCACGCTGCCGGCCACAAAAATCCATTTTCTGACGGGCTGGCGGCGCACATAGCTGGCGATAAAAAGCTGCGGAATCAGCGATCCGGATTCGCGCACCGGAACAAGAAAGGCCGTAAATACGGCTGGCGCCGACAGCGCGGCCAACAGCCAGGCGAGCACTGTTTTGGGGTTGGCGATGGAGTCTCCCAGCTTGGTGAAAAACTGGGTTGTGATCTGCAGCAGGAAATTTCCGGCGACCACCCGGCAGGCATCATCATCAATGTCGGTGCACACGCGTGCGTCTTCTTCATTGACCAGCAGCTGGTAGACATTGTCCAGCCGCCGGCTTTCAAACACCTTTTCAATCACGGCCGGCGCCCGGACTTCGCGTTCATTCGGCATTTTCATCTTCTTCTTCGGGGGCAAGCCAGGGCGTTACATGCAAAAGCACGCCCAGCCAGCCGGAATCAAAGTATTCAAACCGATTTGAACGGATGGCGCGGGATTCGTCCAGGTGGTGAGTCAGATAGGTGATTTTCTCCAGAGGCGTAAACAGCCGCGTTTCCGGCGGCTGCTCCGGTATGCGCCAGGCAAGGTTAATGTCGGCATGCACATGCCGCTGCCGGCGCAGGCGCACGGTGCCATCAAGACGGTAGTGCATTTCAGGGAACAGATCGCCTGCCCGTGTCACCGGCTTGCCGTTGCGGGTTATTCGGCCTGTGGGCGACAGGCTGACCCAGCTGACTGACAGCAAATGGTCGTCATGCACTCTGACCGTTGGGGCCGAACGGCCGGACTCGACGGGCTGGTACCAGGCGCTCCAGGCCAGCAGATCAAAGGCGCCGGAGCGGACCAGTTTTTGCCGCGCCGCTTCGGCTGGCTCGGTCAGCGTATCCAGTGCAACCCAGGTTTCCGGCAGCACCAGGACCTCGCCAAACGGCCGGTCGCTGTCCTCAAAGCTGGCAAGCGTGTCCATGATGTGCAGGGCTGCGGCAAGATCGGGGTCTTCCTCGTTGTGATTCTGCTGCTTGCCGGAGGAGGCGGCCAGGGCCGGGTCCAGCGCTTCGGCATGGCTTTCAAGGCCGGTCTCGGGCCAGGCATCGGACTGTCCGCCAGCGTGGGTGAAGACAAGCACTTCCACCCTGTAGATGTCCGCATCCTGCGCTGAGGCAGCAGGGGCGCCAAACAGGCAGAAAGCCAGAAGGAAGGGCAGGGATCCGATCAGCATTTTCATGGTTGCCGAGTTTACCCCAACCGGGATGCAGCGGCTGATGGCGAAGGTTTCAGACACGAAAAAAGCGGGCCGCAGCCCGCTTTCAGGAATGGTCTTGGGATTCAATACCCGCTGGGCTCTACCGATACACGCACCTGGATGGTGTCGCCGGGCGGGTGGTTCATGGTGGTGCGGTGCAGGCGGCCGTTGTATTCATAGGTGACCTGATAACCGCGCTCCACTGTGCGCTCGCGCCAGCTGCGCTCAGTATGGCACTGCGTGCGGGTTGACGGCACAACGCGCTTTCCGCTGGAGGAGTCGTGCGCAATCGAGCCGCCCAGGGCCGCGCCGGCAACCGTGGCTGCGCGGCGGCCGCTGCCCCCGCCAAACTGGTTGCCCACCACGCCACCGACAATGGCCCCCAAAATGGTCGGGGTGTGCGAATGGCGCTTTTCCACCAGCACTTGCTGCTGCTGGCAGACTTCTCGGTCAACGGGCGTACGCTCAATGTCCACAATCGGCTGAACATCCACCACCCGGGCGGTTTCATGGCTGGTGCCGCCGGCCAGGGCCAAGCTGCTCAGACAGAAGAACGGGATTGCCAGTAACAGTCTTGTATCAAACATTTCAATTCTCCGTTTTGATTGAGCGCCGTTTTGTCAGCGTTGGCTACAGACTAGGCAACGGCGACTTAATCGACTCTGAATAAAAAAAGTGACGGGAGGGGCGGTTCAGGCCGGGGTACAGCCGGCGGGGAGGGTGGTGGCAGCGATTTTTAGCCCTTAAAGGCCGGGATCTGGTTTTGATACCGGATAAAAGCGGCTTTTGCTGGAATGCAGAAGCTGGCGGTGGAGATCGGCAACCCTGTCGCGGAGCTTTTCAAGCGAAGCGCTGTTGTCAATGACGTGATCGGCCACTGCCAGCCGCCGTGCGCGGCTGGCTTGGGCATCCAGCACAGCGCGGGCCTGCTTTTCATCCAGGCCGCTGCGGCGCATCAGACGTTCAATCTGAATTTGCTCGCTGACATCCACCACAACGATGCGTTCTGCATCGTCAAACAGGCCTGATTCAACCAGCAGCGGCACCACCAGCAGCACGTAATCGGCCCTGGCATGCTGCGCAATTTCATGACGCGCCTGTTTTTCTATAAGAGGATGAAGGATGGCTTCCAGTCGGGCCCGCCTGGACGGGCTGGAAAAAACCAGCTTGCCGAGCCGGGAACGGTCCAGAGTGCCGTTTTCATGCAGCACCCCGGTGCCGAACTCGGCCACCACCCGGGCCAGGCCCGGGCTTGCGGGCGCCACAACCTGGCGCGCGATCACATCAGTGTCCACGACCGGAACACCCAGCTTTTCCAGGATGTCCGAAACAGCGCTCTTGCCGCTGGCTACACCACCTGTCAGGACGACAAGCATGGGAGAGCCGGACTGGGTGTCGGAGCGGCCGCTTGCTGATGTTCCAGTCATGTCTGTTGCTGCATGCGTGTATAAATACCTGGCGACAAGTGTAACCCTGACTGCAATCGACAGCCATGCCGGCAAGGCAAGCGATTGAATATCATGACAGTTTGCCGGAGTGGATCACTTTAAAATTGTATTGGCTTGCGCTAAGCTAGCCGCCTGTGCTGAATATCGCGATAAAGGAGTGCTTCCGTGATAAATGTCCTGATCGTTGATGACCATGATCTGATGCGGATCGGACTGCAGGGTATTCTTGGGCAGGATGACCGCATCAAAGTGGTTGGCGAAGCAGCTTCAGGAGAGGATGCCGTCCGCCTGTCGAGACAGCTAAAGCCTGATGTTGTCCTTATGGATCTTGGCCTGCCGGGCATTTCTGGCCTTGAATCAACAGAGCGCATTCTCAAGGCCCAGCCGCAAATTCGCATCGTTGTTTTAACCGCCCACAGCGAGCCGCCGCTTCCGGCCCGGCTTCTTGATTCGGGCGCCAGCGGCTATCTGACCAAGGCGTGCAATGCGGACGAGCTGGTGGAAGCGGTTCATGCAGTGTCGCGCGGCGAGCGCTACATTGGCGCCAATATTTCCCAGCAGCTGGCGCTGTCCCTGCTGCCCGGCGCCTCCAAAACGCCGTTTCAGGAGCTGACCGCAAGAGAGCTCGAGGTCGCGCTCATGCTCATGCAGGGCATGAAAGCCAGGGTTATAGGTGAAACTCTGAGCATCAGCCCCAAGACCGTTGCCACTTACAAATATCGGGTTTATGAAAAAATTGATGTCAGAAACGAAGTCGAGCTGCTGAGAGCTGCGCTCAGGCACGGAGTGGTTACCGACGTATAGATCCCTGTCCTGCAGGCGGCCTGACGACGCTCAATGAAAGAATCTTGCAGACAGACAGGCCCGGTGGCGCATGCACCACCGGGCTGTCTGCAATCGTTTGGTCAGTCAGACGGTTTCAGCCGATAGATGCCCCCGCCTTCTGGAATGGCAGTGCCGGCAGCCGATTTGCTGTCGGCCTGTTTTTCCGAAGAGCTTTTCTGCTCGCTTTCCTTGCTGCGACCTTTTGCGGCCGTGTCTTTGTTATCAGGCCTGGAGACCGGCTTGGCGTCTGCTGGTCTTGCTTCATCCGGCTTTGACGGGGGCTTGTTGCCTTCTTTCCCGGCAGTATCGCCACGTTTGCTGTCATGCGATGGCTTTTTGTTGCTGACCTCCGGCCGTTCAGAGCTTTTTCTTTCACGGGCGGGCTGTTCCTGTTTGGCAGCAGCGGGCTTTTGCTGCGCGGCCTGGGAAGGTTTCCTGTCCTGTTCAGGCCTGCTTTGTTCGCTGGCAGCGGGCTTGTCCCGGGCCGATGACGGGTCAGGTTTGCCGGTGCGGCCTTGTCCTTCAGGGGCCTGACGGGCGGTTGTTTCCTGCCCGCTTGAGCTTTGCCTGCGCCTGCTTTCAGGCGCGGGTTTTGGCTCCGGATTTTTATCTCCGGTTTTGGGTTGTCCAGCCTGTGGCCGGGTAGAGCCGCCAGACTGTTTCTGCGCCTGCTCCGGGCTTGATTGCGGCTTGTTCCGATCTGCTTTTGCCGGCTCGGATTTTTTGTTTTCATCGCCGGACTGCGGGCGCCGGGAAGATTGCTGACCCTTGTCGGCTGCCTGCTTTTGCTGCTGCCGGTTTTCACCCTGTTGTTCAGGTCGGTTTGATCTGGAGCGGCGCCGACGGCCACCGCGACGGCCTCTGCTGGTTTTCTTCTTGGCCGCTTTTTTCTTGCCTGTTTTTTTGCCGTCGTGTCGATCGTCTTCCTGTGAAGCTTGTCTGCTTGAGACTTTTTTTCGGGCGGTTTTCTTGCGAATGGTCTTTTTTCTCTGGCGCCGTGAATGCGGCTGCCGCTGCCCGCGCCCTTGCTGGGAGGCCCTGGCAGGTTTTTTGGTGCGAGGCTTCTTTTTGCCTTCGGTTTGATCACTGCCGACCCCAAGCAGCGCTGCCAGCCAGGCTTTCAGGCGCGCAAACACCCCTGTGGCAGCGGCTGGAGGAGCCGGACTTTTACGCGGCAGGCGATCCACTGCTGCCGACTCGGGTGCCGGGCCGGGGCGGGCCTCGGTCTGGGCCGGGAGGTTTTCAAGCTCTTCGCCCGTTGCCAGAGCGTAGCTTGGTTCGTCGACGGTTTCATTGGTGCGCACGCGCTGAACTTCAAAACGCGGAGTTTCAAGCCAGCGATTGGCCACCACGGTAACGCCAACCTTGGTGCGCGATTCGATTTCTTCGGTGGCCGGTCTTTTTTCATTGAGCAGAAAGTTGGCCACTTCTATGGGCGCCTGCACGATGACGCGGGC
>Ga0209487_1000355_pt1 | contig 41858 bp, 73 predicted proteins | sample Poulit2012_FD_187524 | JGI IMG/M metagenome (GOLD analysis project Ga0209487, IMG submission 187524) | Agricultural soil microbial communities from Georgia to study Nitrogen management - Poultry litter 2012 (SPAdes) (version 2) | ecosystem: Environmental > Terrestrial > Soil > Agricultural land... | reverse complement strand
TTTGAGCAGTAAAGTCACCTTGATAACCTACTCCAATAGTTGTGCTGTTGTAACCACTGGCATGTGCTCCAATGTTCATTCCTCTACCTGCATAGATGTTACCTTTAAAATCAATCCAGTAATTATACCCAATGCCCGCCCATCCATTACCATTCTTATGATAGTTATGAACATCATCAAGATGCCATGACTTATGTGCCATATGGTGTTGTACGATTCGGGTTACTCGCGACTTATTCAGTGGAGTCAATCTGCCATTAAAACTTAAATTACGTTTATATATCTTAACCATGATCGATTTCCTCCTTAATATTCTTACCTGTCTCAAATATTCCAACCGACATTAAACCCGCTATACCTCCCGCCCACATCCGCATAGTCATATCCGCATCTAAAAACACGGCTGCAGCGCCTACTAAAACTCCCACGCATAACGCAACGACTGGTAAAAAACGATCGTTAACCAAAGTTGCGCGTTTTACTACCTCAACGATTGCACCGACTAGTAACGCAATTGATGTTGCTAAGATTAGTATTTCTTCCATTAATAAAACCCCCTTATATATTTAGCGCAAAAACAATCATGGCAATGATAAGTGTGCCTATGATCGTCCCACCGACACCCCATACAGTTGTTTTATACTGCTTTAATTGCTCTATATTGTCTTCGTATATCCTTTTGTTGCTATTCTTTATTTCCTCGTCTAGCGCCTTAAAATCACCTTTTAAGTTGTTCAGCGTATCCATGACATGTTGCATTGTTTGGCTTGCTACTTGCTGATTAGTTTTTAAATCGTGAACATCACGCTCGACATAGCCCGCTCTTTTTTTTAATTCTCGTATATCTTCCACATTGTTCTTTACGTTGTTTTCTAGTAATTCCATAGATGGTTCCCCCACTTTTAACCCTCCTGTAATTAAGGAGATTATTTTCTCCCTCGTATTTCCCCATAAAAATAGAGCCACAAATTAATGTGACTATTGTGCATTAGATAACAGTTAGTTGAGTATTAAAAATCGTCATATCCGTCTGCGTTTGGATCATCTCTGTAAGGCTCTTCCCGTGTACAATCTTCTTGATGATTCTTTATCGCCTTAATTGTCTCTTCGTCTGTATCCTTATCAAAATAAGCCCAACACCTTAAACATCCACGTCTCATGCTTGTGCCTCCCTGTAAAATATTTAAGCCCTCAATAAGCCTACCGCATAAAAAACCTTCTCTTCGCTTTCTTCGTTGTAAAAACGGAATGAAACATACTCGCTTTTAGTAGGTATCGACAGTGCTAGCCCTGTACCCGTATTGTCCGTAGGATTATAAGCGAATTCCTCACTAACCGCTGTCGGCGTATTCAACCTGCCACTTGTTCCTTGCCAATAAACTTGCAGCCTGATCTTTCCCCTTCCCGATGCTTTTATATCCCTAATCACGACCCCCAATGTACTAAAACCATTTACCATAAGGGCATCTGCCTCTCTATCGATGTAAGAGTCAGCGGGGACAGACACATTGCCTGTGCCAAAAATGTTAAACGCTTCCCACGACAAGCCCATTGTCCTTGTCTTGATTACACCACCCTCATAGTCATTATCAACAAACGGATACTCCACATTACTCCCAGTTACCCTAGTATCAAAAGTGCCGTCTAGCCTCTCCTGCATAGCTAGCATATTCTCGTTATTAGTCTGCATAGCCTCGATAATCTGCGATTGTGTGGCGTTTAGGGTTGCGAGCTGTGCCTGTACGTCTGCGTCTGACACCCTGACTTGTTCATCAACTAGCAATGGCTCGATCAATCCGGATGCAGTGTTGGCGCGATTAGCTCCGTCATTAGCCCTTACTGTGGCATCGTCAGCGTTCGTTGTTGCTTGTGTAGCTTCGTCTTTAGCTATTACCGTGTCTCGCCTAACTTGATCAGTATCATTTTTAACTTCAACCGTTTCATCTCTAACTTTGGCGGTTGCGATGCGCTCGCTTTCTGTGGCATCCCTAACAATCTCGGTCTCTTGTCGGACTAAATCAGTCGCAGCGCGGACACTCTCTGTCGTATCCCTTACCTCGGCAGTGTCGTTCTTCACTTGCTCCACTTCCGCCATAGTCTGATCTGCGTTTTCTGCCGAATGATTGGCTTTGTCTGCTGCATCGTTAGCATCAACCGTGGCATCCTTAGCGTCTTGGATAACTTTAGGCCCTTCCACTAACACAATTTCAATCAGCGTTTTCTCGGGATCAGACGGGATAAACTCGCCTGTTAGATCCCGCACAACATTATAGACAAACTCTAGTGTGGATATGCGCCCATCCTCATGGTACAACTGTATGGATGCCGAGAACGCACCTGTTTCTTTTAGCACGCTACCGGGAACATTAAATGTTATTTCGTTAGGCCCTGTTTTATCGCCCTTGATAATAATGCCATCTTCATTTGTGAGCGTGTATGCGATACCGTCCTCTAGTTCGATGTCTTGCCTATCCTCTTGTATTTTGACTACAAACACATTGAGTGAGTCGTTTTGCACGACATTTGGAACAAGCATTGTGCTTTTCTTTCTCGTGTCAGCGGTGATATTAATTATATTCATTAGTTGCTCCCTTCTTTGACATAAAAAATACGCCCTACTCGGCGTTTTCTAGTTTTTCATCCCTAACTTTACTTCTTATTTATCTTCCGTGTACATGCGATTGATTTTGTATTTACTATCTGACTTTGATAACCTAATCACTATCACGCCACTATCGTCAACATTTTTTAACGCTTTATAAAATTTGAAAAGCAATTTAATCATATTCATTTTCTAACACCTCCATTTAATATAATATACGCCTTAATCAGCGTTTTCTAGTTGCTCTAATTCGTGCTTCAACCTCTCGATTTCAAGTTCCTTTTCTGTCTTTTCTGGCTCGTGGATAACTTCCCCTTCTTTAATTATTAGCCGCGGGGTTAGTCCGTCAATCACTAGCTCGCATTTATCAATCTGTTCAGCTACATGACTCTTTATATAAAATTGATAACCCCGTTCTGTTGATACTGCTTGATTGCCTATAATGACCGATGACACACTACCTTCAACCACTTTAAAGAAAACCTTAATTGTCCCCTGTTGTCTTGTATCATACGTTTCCACTTCATTCATTTTATCACCTCAAATAAAGTCTGTTAAAAACACTCTGTTTAATCTAAATCTAATATGCTTATTCTTATCAGTGTTAGATAAAGTCCACCCGATCCGCAAATCCACAGCTCTTCTTTGAAAGGTTGGTGTGCCTAAATCTATCGTCATAGGCAAGTAAGTGTTATTTGTCCGACCTCCCGGAACTGTTTGGGTTAATAATTGGGTTGTTCCCTCGTACAACCTCACTGTGTGCCACCCCACGTCAGCCGAATCAGCTACCCTGTAACCGAAAGTTAAATATCTAGCCGAATGTATGAATTCGTATCTTTGAAACCTTACAGACCAACCATAAGATGATTCTCTTACATCGTCAAAAAACTGATCGTCTCCTGATTCAATCCCTCGCCCATCCAACATCCCTACCATTCGAGTATCCCAAAATGTTGTTATGTCAAAGAACGCTTTGAAAGTTGCTCCCTGTCCCCTCCCATTTGTCATGTAAGGTGGATCGAACCCGCTAACGGCGTAATCCTGTTGGATCATCCCGTCCTCCATAGTTATCGCGCCATCTGGACGCACTATTTTCATCTTTCCATCCTCGAGTGATAGATTGTCGCCAAAGTAACCCCTATCTGCCCTTATCTCACCGGAGAAAAAGCCGTTAGCAAAATGAGCATTGGCTTCTAAGTCTAGCCACGAAACAGGCGTACCCGTCGAATCATACTGTACAAGCCCATTAGCGCCGTCCCATTCAAGCCTTGCACCTGTAACGGATGTTCTCAAAGGGACTTGCCCAACGTCAACGACACCCTCTGTAATATTAGATGCGTTTTCGCTATAGGCTTTAGCATCCTTTACAGCTTGGTCAACTTCCGTTTTATCATATGCACCAATATCAGATGGTTCTGTCGGGCTTAATTTCTCCCACTTACCGCCGTTAAATACTTTGGCAACATACGGCAACTGACTTGTGTCAACCCATATTACATGCTCGTTTCGTCCTGTTGGCGGTGTGTCAGACTCTATTCTTTTAGGTTCTGCATACTCTTTTAATTGATTGACTGATACGCGCAATTTTAACTGATTTTTAAGCAAGGTAAACATTGCCTTGGCTTCATCTTCTGTATATTCTACAAAATCACCTAGCACAACCTCTTTGCGGGCCTGTGTGATGACATCCCGGTCTTGTTCATGTATTCGTGCCTCAACGTATAAAGGAGGGTCATAGAGTGTGTCTTTGATTCGTATGGTATCGCCAAATCTAAGCTTTTTGTTTTCATGACCTAGAATGTGCTCCAAATCTAAAAAGGCTACCTCATAGGTAACCGTTGAATTAATGCGCTTGTTTAATTCTGTTCGCGTGTATTGTCTTAGCTGTGTGGTTGTCATGTCCTCCCGATCACTCGTAGGCTCATAAACTCCCACTAAATGTTGAGGGTTGCCGTTACTGTCGGGTCTTCCCCAACGATTGAGCGCGTCTATATCCTCAACAAATACTTCTTCTCTGCTACCGTCTTCTTTTTCAGGGCCAAGTCCTAGTAACGCCGTGTATATGTCTCCTGACTCAATACGTTTAATTTCTTGCAAGTCTTTACCAAACGTTACCTCTCGACCTCTCCACACTCCCACACGATCAACCAAATCAACATATCTTTTAACAACTTTATTACCGCTGTGTTCTGCCCTAAAATTTAACTCTAGTTCAAACTCTAAGGCTATGCGCTTCAGCATCGTGTACGGATCTGTATAGTCATCAAATCCAACGGTTATCTCTCTGTCAGAATCAACGAACCCGACTTCAAAGTCTGTGCCTTCTACTGCTTTGTTAGCTAACAATGTGGCTGTGTGTGCAACGTGTGTTTCAGCATCTATGATTCTAGCTTTCTTTAAATCTAAATAACTCGCATACGTAAAGACTTCAATTGTTTTACCGTTAGCGCCCCGCCCATCGTGCACATCATCAATGACAAACTCGATGAGTTGGCCGTCATCTTCGGATGGGATCAAAACACGATTACCTTTGACCAAATACTCGTCATAGGCTTGTTCGCCCAATACTTCAAAGTCGTATATTTCAAGATTATCTTTTAGCGACTTCCGATGATTGTTACTTATGAAATTCTTAGCTGTTATCATAGACTGAATCGTGTCATTTTTGCCGTCTGTTATGTGTACAATGTTACCAAGCGTTGACTTGATGCCCTCTAATCTGCCCAAGTCTAGCGCTGTTGGTGACCCTGTATACATACTAGCTATTTGAGTTAGCGACATTTACCTCCACCTACCTATTGCGGTAACGTCTACTGTTATATCTTGATCTGTTTCGCCATCAAACGGGTTGGCTGCTTGTATGTTATTTACTCCGCTTTCGTCTGCTGTACGATAGAAAGCGACCATAGCACGCGCCGTATAAGAAGTGTCATTCAACGCATGCGTTAATTGGATAGACGGTTTTCTGCTAAAAGTTGCTGGAAATGTCCAACCTGTACTAGGGGTTCTCGGTGGGCCATTGCCATGACTACCGCCAAGTGTTGTTGGCCCTAAATTTATAGATGTGTATGCTTGCATCGTTCCATCTGACCACTTTGTATATGCGCCATTGCCGTTTTCTCCCGATTCGACAACTTGGACTACGTCACTTTCTAACTTGTGGGTAATAAGGTCTATCGCCGTCTTGTACCCGTCCCACTTAGTGCGCTCACTGCTATTTATGTGGACAACACTATCATTAACATGTTCATCGAGTTGGGCCTGTGAGACCTCGCCGGGCTCACCTTGCACTCCCTGTTCTCCTGTTTCTCCCTGTATCCCTTGTTCTCCCTGTATCCCCTGTTCACCCTGAATTCCTTGCTCTCCTTGTGGCCCCGTTGCCATTAAAGACATTTCGTCAACTAAAGAAGCCAAAGTATTTAATGCTGCAATTGTGCCGCCTTGATTGCTTATGATGCTATCTATCAAATCAGTAAAATCTTGATGGTTTTTAACTGTTATCGGCAAGGGGTTGTTTTCGCTTAGCACTATCCATTTGCCCTCTTCTTCTGACCAATATATAGGCAAGAATACCGGGATTGTTACGCCTCCTACTTCTATTAGTTGATAGTCTAGGTCTACATCCATATATGACAAGTAATCACTCCCTTATTGAGTTGTCTATGAGGTTCTGCATCGTCACAACTGTACTTTCCAATATATCCAATGCCTCACCACTATTAGTGTCTGCTGTTTTTAGTAGTTGGGTATACTCATCCATTTCTTTTAAGTTTGTAATAACAGGGTTATCTTCACCTGTTACAATCCAGTCTTCTTCTTGTTCGCTCCAGATTTGAGGCAATACTGCGGGAACTAAAGCATTGTCGATCATTATTAGTTTAAATTTCATGTCTGTGTTTAACGGCATGCTCTCGCCTCCCTATTTATATTTATTTGTGTAACGCAAATAAGTCTCGAATGTATCTTCGGGGCTAACTGTTAACTGGTTATATCCTGAATGTAATCTAAAGAAGTCTGCTCCAAAGTCTTTCAGTCGCATGGAGTCCTCACCATTGATTAGTATTTCCTCGGCTTCATGGTCAAACGTAACAACATCGCCAGCTTTTAGAATATATGGCGTTTGATCCACTGTTAAGCGTTTGAGTTCAAACACTTCTACGTTATTGACCCGCAGTCTCCGTGGTACAGTCCTATCTTTAAAGCTTCCTAGATAAATTTGAATATATTTTAATCTACCCCCATACCTTCCGGCTGAATCTCTATAAGTGGATGTCAGGGTTGTTTGATGCCTGTTATTTCTCCACCTCGCTACATAAAAGGTGTATAAATTACCCTCGCGCTTTACTGACATATTCATAAGTGTTGTCGTGCCTAAGTCATCGTGTGTGTAGTTGTGAGCGCCTATTACATACCCGCCACCTGATCCACCCCCACGGTATTCACCCGCACGACCCATGCCTACGCGCCTCATTCTGCTTCTGCTATTGTCCTTGATTCCGATTTTACCCAAGTTATTCATGCTTTCATCAAAAAAGTATATCTCGGCTCTAAAGTTGTCAGCAACTCGATCTGATATGATGTCAATGTTAGTCACTATCTCAAAGTCTTGTAGCGATGTTGGCAGCTCTTTTATGACTGCTGGCCCGTGCATGCGATCACTAGAACCGTATACCGCTGCCCTTATGCCTCCGCCGTCATATGTCATTGATCCTGTGATGTCGTTAAAGTAGTCATCAACCTTTAGGCCTGTAGTTGCCCAATCATCCAATGTGCGCCCATCCTCAAAAAAGATGCTTGGCCTAATATCCACTATTTCTTCATGTCCATCTTCATCTACTGGATAACCCACTAAGTTGTATTCATCCGCGGAGTTACTGACCATTGCAAATGTTGCCGGCTTGATTGCTGTCAACTCGAATATAGGGCTTACTGCCTCGTTCCCCTCATTGTTAACTGTGGATATATCTGTCAAATCCTCCGTTTCCTCAACGTTTGAATATGCGTAAGGATCTGAACAGATAAACGTTAACGTACATACCAAGTCGTTCGATTCTTCTTCTGGTATCTCTAATTCGCTTAGTGTGGCATAATAAAATACCTCTTCGTCTGTAAATTCAAGTTTTAATCTATTGCCTTGTGCCATGTCTTTAAGTCTTGAAATGCGATCACGGAATCCCGCTGTTGTTTTATCTGTTATCTTAAACTTTATAATTGGCGTGCGTATATCTGTTGTTGTGTTACCTGTCTCTATTGATCCGTCACGGCCTTCAACGTCTATTAAGTTGATACGTCTGTTCAAATTACCACGGCCCGCAACCGTGAGAGTAGTAAAACTACCCTCATCATCGGTTAGCGCCTCATCAAGATTAATGCCGTTGTAGACCGTCTGGATCGACATACCTTGATTGGTTGCTGTTTCTGTCGTGTCTACAAATCCATACATTGCTTACCCCCTAAATCTATCTAGTCTGGTTGTTTTTCTGCTTTGTACTTCTGTTATATCTTCCACGAACCCATCAAACTGTTGATTCCCAATGGCAACGTTGATATAAGCGGGTTGTTTTTTAGTGCTAAACTCAATAGATTGTCTATTGTGCATTCTTCGGTTTTTAAACGATGAGCCTATTTCTACGCCTGGATCTGCTACACCTCTTACAGACTCCATCATGTCATCCATAGCTCCAACGGCAAGTGAGCGCCCTTTTCTTATACTGTCTGCAATCGTTCCGCCGAAATTAAGTTGATGAAGATCTGTTAACGGTCCATCTTTAGCAGGTGAGAATGGCAACAGGTTTCTTACTTTACCCATTAAATCCTTAGCAGCGCCCGTAACTTTGCTTGCGGCGCCTTTAATTCCATCTGCAATCATGCTGATGATCTTCCCGCCTGCCTCTTTAAAGCTAGACCCCATACCTGTCACAACTTTCAACGCGCCTTTAATGCCGGTCGATACCGCGTTCCTGACTCCGCTCATGGCTCCTGTTACGATGCCTCTTAAAGAGTTGAATATACTTGATATGACACTGCGGATTCCATTTACAACAGAAGTGATAACACTGCGTATTCCGTTCCATATGCTTGAAATTATGCTCATTATCCCACTCATGACAGAACTGATAATACCTTTTATTGCGTTCCAAACTCCCGATATATCGCCCTGAATAGCGCTCATTACTGCTTGAATAATACCCTTGATTACATTCCACACAGTTTGTATAACTGCTTTAATGACATTTACTACCGTAGTAATAACTGCCTTTATAACATTCCATACCGTGGAAATTATCGTCTTGATGACGTTCATCGTTGTTGTGATTATTGTTTTAATAACATTCCAAATCGATGTTATGACTGACTTTATCGCATTCATTACAGTAGAGGTTATTTTTTGAATGGCGTTCCACGCGGTGGATATTACCGATTTTATTGTTTCGACGATTGGGGTTATGAATGAGACTATCGCATCCCACACACTTGTGATTACATCAACGATGCTATCCCAAACCTTAACCGCAACCTCTTTGATGGATTCCCAAACATCAGTGAAGAACTCTACTGCCTGTCCCCAAGCCTCTTGTATTGGTTCCCAGACTTCTAGCATGGTCTCTTTAATGTCTTCCCACAACAACGAGAAGAACTCGGATAAGTCTTCCCATATCTCCATTAAGAACTCTATAACTTCATTCCAAGCCTCTTGTATTGGTTCCCAAACAACCATAAATATTTCTTTTATAGACTCCCATATCTCCATGAAGAACTCGGAAACGCCCGCCCATAACTCTTTAAGAAATTCAATCGTTGCCATCCATGCTTCCATCACTACATCCCAGACCGCAATCGCTGCCGTTTTGATTATCTCCCACAAATTTATGAAGAACTCGCTTATAGGCTCCCAATAAACATATATTAAAACAGCAGCTGCAACTATCGCGGCAACTAGCCATGCTATTGGGTTCATTAATATTGCTGTGTTAAATAACACCATTGCTTTTCTTACCATGCCCAACAACCTGGCAACGTGTGTGAACCCATTCATGATAAAAGGCAGTGATCCCACAAGTATCAGAAAAGCCCCGCCTAGAGTCATCACTACAGATGAGACTGCCAAGAATATCCCTATGTTGTTTTTAGCCGTTTCCGATAAATCGTTAAACCAATCAGCAGCAGACTTTAAAACCTCTACCGCCTTTTCAATCACGGGTATTAACGCCGTACCTATAGCAATCATTACACCCTCAAACGCTGACCCCAACTCTGTCAATGATCCGTTTAAATTGTCTTGCATAACGTCTGCCATTTCTTCGGCTGTTCCCTTAGATTCGCTCAACTCTTCAGACAATTCGGAAACGGAGTCCGCTCCTTGTCCTGCGACTGCGTTAAACCCCGCTAAGGCTTGATCTCCAAATACCGCAGATAGTGCAGCGTCTCGCTGTTCGTTGCTCATGCCCTCGGTTGCTCTAGCGATATCTCCGATTACATCAGGCATAGGCCTCATTTTTCCCTCTGCATCATATAAGGCTACTGATTGATCGCCTATTGCAACGGCCCCATCTTCTGAATTCTTCTTTAAGTCTCGTAACATACCGTTTAGTGCTGTACCCGCCTTTGAGCCTGTGATACCTGCATCACCAAGAACTCCGATGAAGGCCGCTGTATCCTCGATACTCATGCCTGCTGCTGCTGCGTTAGACCCTGCATATTGCATGGCATCTGCCATTTGAGTTACATCGGTACCCGCATTACTCGCCGTATATGCGAATACGTCCGCCACGCGCTCGGCATCTTCTGCCTCTAATCCAAACTGGTTCATTGTGTTAGCTGTTATCGTGGCACTATCTGCCAATTCCAACCCCCCTGCTGCTGCAAGGTTTAACGTATGTTCAATACCGCCCATTATCTGATCGGTATCCCAACCCATTTGGGCTAAAGCACTCATCGCATCAGCAGATTCAGAGGCGCTAAATACCGTTTTGTTACCCATTTCAATTGCTTTATCTCGCAAACTATTAAACTCATCGCCTGTTGCGCCACTAATTGCCTTAACTTGTGACATAGAAGACTCAAAGTCAGCAGCTGTTTTTACAGCGATACCCAACCCGGCACCAACTGCCAACCCACCTGCCATCGCGAACTTTCCGACTTTACGCATCGATTCGAATGCTTTGTTGTTATCATTAACAAAACTTTGCACACTATTAGCTGCGTTATTAAAATCACTGATAAACTTATCAGTACCCGCTGCTTTTAGTTGTGCTGCGACCGAATAAGTGTTCATATTATCCTCCTCTCGCGTTTACCTCCGCTGCTATGTTAGCCATGCGCTTGTGTTGAGGCTTTATTTTCCTTTCAGTTAAACCATTTTCTATTTCATTTATCTGTTTTTCGTAGTCAAAGAAATCTTTGAAGTCCTTGAACTTCGGCTTTCCCTTGTCAGTTGCTGTCACTAAGTTGTTGAGGTATGCCTGTAAGTGCATGTCGTATTCCTTATCGACTTCTGACAACCTAAAAGCGTATAACCTCGCTTGATATTCGAAATATGACATTACCTCTATTTCATATAAGTCTTTAGTTCTCAAATATCTAAAACAGTTAGTAATTATTTTTTTGTAGGTTACTTCTGAACTTTCTTTTGGTTCTTTTGTATCTCCTTGATCTGTTGTTTCAAAAAAGGCGCTTGCTCCATAGCTCCTTGGACATCTTTAAGTAACTGAACTTCATTTCCGCTTTCGTAGACACCTTCGAGATAAGCTTCCACATCATCGTTAGATGGATGACTGTCTAGGTGACTTACGCCCGCCTTAATTACTGTGCTTAGCGCATTGGGATCTTTCATATTCAAATAAATGTTTGCTTGCTGTAGACCCATGGAAAACTCCATGCCTTCGATCTTTTGTACATATGCTTTGTCTAGCTCTCTCAAAAACTTCAAACCGAATTTAAGCTCATATTCTTTTTGTCCAATAGTTAATTTCATTATTAATTTCCCCTTTTTGTATAAAAAAATAGAGCGGGATTTCTCCCACTCTGTGTTGTTATTCGTTTATGCTGGATCCCCGTCCGGACCTTTATCACCCGTTGGCCCCTTATCACCCGTTGGGCCTTTTTCACCTACTGGGCCTTGATCTCCGATAGGGCCTTGATCGCCTACTGGACCTTTCGCGCCTTGATCCCCGTCAGGTCCCTTATCTCCTGCTGGACCTGCATCTCCTCTAGGTCCCTTCTCTCCTGCTCCGCCGCCACTGGATGCGCGCACAACTTCGATCTTATCTCCCGCACTCGCTGAGCGTGTGGCATATCCGAAGCTATCTTCTGATTCAATTGCCATACCGTCATCCCCCACTCCGACATCGGCACCAGCTTCAATGTCTCCGCCTGCCTCAATGTTCCACGAGTTAGCACCCTTAATAGTTACCGTTACCTCTTGACCTTCTAGTAATTTACCTGTTGATCTAAATTCAGGCGTATCACCTGGTTGAGCAATAGACAAACCAATTAACCCCTCGGATACTGACTTAACCATTAATCGATTAGCTTCAACGTCTTCTGATACAGTCGCTTTAAATCTTGTCATTATCCTTCAACACCTCCGTTGCCACCGTCTGATCCAGCTGTGGTGTCTGTAAATGCGTACTGAATAGCCTCTTGCTGACCCTCCGTGATTGTGGCCATACCAAACTGTGGCTCTAGCTCCACAATGAAGTTAGAAGAGATTTCTGCCTCATCTTCCGCACTTGCTGAACCTTCCCAAGAATCAAGATAACCTTGCGCATAAATAGCCGGGAACTTGCTGTCTTCTTCCAAGTCTTCATCAACCGACACTTCCCAAATTTCTAATTTAGTCCCAGCAATAGCTGCAGCCCGTAAGAATGCAGACACAGGATCACGCTTCGCTTGGATAGCCTCAATGCCTACCTCTGACTCGAGCTCTCCAACCTTGATTACTGTCCCGTCCTTAGTAGTGATTCGGTCTAGCTCACGGCTGAATGAGAAAGTATGCTCTGTTTGGAACACTAGTTTAGTAGCTTCCTCTGTAGCTTGTTTTGAAAACTCTCTAAATAATAGAATCTTGTTTTTACCATCAATCATTTGTAAAATTGGCTCATCTGCCATATTAATAACCTCCTAGTTTTTTCGTAACTAAAAACTCAACTTCTATGTGTCCACGTAGATAAGTGGTAGAAGTTGAGTTGTCTTTGCCTATAAACGATGTTATAGGGCTATTTAATTTAACTGTGTAGTCCTTTGTTTCTTTTAACTCTCTTAAATAGTTCTTTACGTGTTCGAATATTGAGCTCAATTCATTTCGATTCTTCAACGTGTGGTATATATCAATGCGTTGAGCTACTCCACTTCTCAACAATCCTTTAATGCGGATGTTGTCGTTATCGAATGTATCGCCCAAATGAATGAATGGATACTTTACGTCTTCTGCAGGTAGATAATCGTATACATCGTATTCGCTTAAACCTGCCCACACAGTATCTAATATCTGTTTACTTGGTGACACTTTAAATCACCTCATCAATCTTCGCATGTCTTTTATAAATATTGACTCTTGTGCATCAAATGAAGGCCTTACAAACGGTTGTGCATCCATAAACCTAGTACCTTTTTCTAGGTAAGGCGCATAGTGTGTTGTTGGCTTAACTTCTGCTGTGAGTCCCTTGTCTTTAATCTCAAGACCAATAGATCGCTTGGTTTCTCCCGTTTGATAACCCTTCGTAAAACTAGCATTACGCTTCATTTTCTTTTCCATTTCAGATCCATTTAACCTGACAACGTTTTTCACGTCATCTATATTAGCGTTTCTTTTTAGTTGGGCTATTAATTTATCAGCACCCGTTACCTTAATTATGGCTATCACGCTCCAAATAAAAAACACCTTTTCTAACATCGGATTGCCTTACTAAGTTGTAAGGTTTGCTATCAATCTCGATATAGTCAAAGTGTTTATTGTATGGCCTCTGCGTTCGTGCGATAATCATGATTGTATCTATCTCACCAAACAACTGTTTAGACTGTTCAGCGCTTGTCTTATTGATGTTTGCGGGCACTGTGTCCTTTTGTTTTTCGCCCTCGACATAATCGCCAATAATAGGATCGTAATAAGATTCGCTGTCAGTGACAAAAGTGATTCGTTTATTGAATCGCATTAGATAAACATCACCTTTCCCCTACCCCGATGATCTTCATCCTTTTTGTAACCTTCTATAATGTCCAGGTATGGATCGAACTCATCTTTCAAGTCATAAAAATCAATCCTATGACCCTCTACTAATTCAGATTTTAATCCCTCCGAACCAATACGATTATACCTTCTTACAGTAATTTCAAAGATGATATACTCGGCTTCCGATGGTATGCCCACAATCTCTTTGTCTACCTTTTTGAACAGTCCCAACAAGTGGCTTTGAACATTAGACATTAAAATGTCGAGGACATCATCTTGCATATCGTCCTCGACACCTATTACTTTTTTAATGTTTTCACGCATGTTTGTCACGCTCATTCGCCTCCTAAGAGTTCTACGAGCTCCTTCTTAGTAGCTTTGTCATTGTATTCAATACCCTTATTATCAAGCAATGACTTAAGCTCTCCGTTCGTTAAACCCTCTAAGTCTGGTTCTTTCGGATCAATAAATGTCGATGCCTCTTCTTGACTCTGTGGCATGCCGCCGTACTTACGGACGATTTCAACCACTTCACCAATTTTAACTGAATGAGTTGTGTATCCAATGTGGTTTCCATCAGCAGGATGATAGCTTTTTACTCTACCGTCATCGTCACACTGAACGAGTGTTCCTGCAGGTAAATCTCGAGATGATTCAACCTTCCATACCGGGTTGTTCTTAATCGTCGCATTTACAATGCTGTCTTTTTCTAAACTGGACGTTGAGACTAGGTCTGGAATCCATCCCTTTTTAGATAAGATTAAATATACAGTGTCCCAACCCTCTTCTGGATTATCATCAGAATTAACCCCGCCTAGCGCAATTAAGCGATTAGCAGGTATGTCCTGAATAACTTTAGCCTCAAAACTTGTCATTATCCCTCAACACCTCCGCCTGATCCGCCTAAGTCACCTGTTACCTTTACAACTGCCGCCTTGTTATCTTCTGGGATATACTCACCGGAAAGCCCAGCACCTTGTAATGCTACACCGTCAAAGTCCTCTGACTCCTTAGTTCTAGCTGTTGAAATACCTGTAAATGCCTTTCCTACGCCTGCGATATAGGCATAAACAATTTCGCCATCTTGGAAAGCATCTTCTGGCAACTCTTCAATAACAAATCCTTTAAACTTAACAATTGTATTCTCATCAACGTTTGCCCCTGAATGCTTTGATGTAGTTGCTGCCGGATGATCTACAATGTCGTTGTAAAGCTCTGGCGTTACTTTTGCATGACGCGCTCCGATTGTCTTAGCGTTAGTGAAGTACACCGCCAATGCGTTAAATAGGCTCAATACGTTATCGTGTTCAGTTGCATCAACTGTTTCACCCGCACTGGCTGAAACGAATGCAGAATGCTTAGCGTTAAACTCTTCAGTCTTTGCGTTAGCTTGTAAATCCAAACGATCTGCAACTGCTGCGTTAAATTCGTTGTTTACTGTGAAGCGGTCAATTCCTTCATGAATCGCCCAGTTCCACGTGTAAGGAACGTCCGTGTTAGCATAAATTACTTCTTTACGCTCACCAAAACGCGTTGAGTTAGCCGTACCTTCTCCGAATGCAACATCTGCGTCTGTGTCATATGTTCCGATTACTACCGGCATATCATTCGTCTTAACGCTGAACGCTGTATCATTTTCCTTTACTCCGTCTAATGCTTCAATGCTACCGCCGAAAAAGTCGCGGAAGTATGCACGATGTCCGAATACCGCCTGTAATAGTCCTTTAAATTCCTTTTCATAACGTCTTTCTGGTTGATTGTTATTTCCTGCCATGATTAAATCTCTCCCTATTTTTTATATTTATTAATTAGTTTTGCAAATGGGTCTGATTCGACCTCAACTGTAGATTCGCTTGGTGTATCTTGCCTTAATCTTGTCTTAACTTGTTCATTTACTGCGTTATCGAATTCTTCCTTAATAGAACCTACTGCATCCTTGATCTTCTCATTGTCTTGGATGGTCAATAGTGATTGCGCAAATGCAACCGGTAACTCATTTTCTTTTAAGTCTGATTCAATTTGATTAAGTAGTTCCCTATCATTGATTGCTCTTTCTCGACTCTCAATTTCTTCTAGGCGTTTCTTGTAATCAGCCTCTTCTTGTTCCTTGGCAGTTAGCTTGGCATACTCTGCCGCCTCATTGCGTTCTTTCTCGATACGGCTTTCTAGTTCTTTCTGCATTTTAGCCTCACGCTTTTCTAGTGCACTTGCTACCGCCTTGCTGATCTGGCTATCTACTTCTGACTGTGAGTAAGCTGTATCTTCCTGCTCTTCATTATTAGTGTTTTCAGTAGTTTCAACTTCTTCATCAGTTTCGACTTCTTTATTTTCTTCTGTCATTTTAATTCCTCCATTTATCCCACACACGAATAGCAGCAACCTATTTCATTGCATTAAAAAAAGACCCCGCACACGCTCGTAAGCCCGCACAGTGTCTTTCGCATACAAATCTATTGAGTTGTGTTTATTCCCGCGCACGATTGATTATAAGCCTGTTTATATCGTCTATTGCTCAAAGACGGGTATTACGATTCATTAATATATAAAACCGTATCAGCAGGTGAGCTAAAAATAAGCTTACCATCAATGTCGTACATCAAGTAAATACCATTTGCAAACTCAACATTTACCACCTCGCGGACAGTCACGACAAAAACATCGGAACCGTGAGCCATTTGTATATCGTACATTTTCATGGTTTAGGAATCATTCTGTAATGTTTTGTGATTATCTGCATAACGAACCCATCCGACCCGACTGACGAAAATGTCAATGTGCCCCTAATTAATGAGTGGTCACTGTACGTCAACTTAAATTCATGAGTTAATTTATTCCTTAAACTGACAATCGCACTACTGCTGTGGTTCTGCCTCATAAGGCGGGAGTTGCATACTAACTCCCTGTCATTAAGCTTGATATTCTGACCATTTTCATTATGAAACGACCCCACACCTACTACTTCAAGCTCCTTAATTTCGCCACTCAACCATCCCTCATTTAAATATATACCTGTATCCTCGCGCTCTTCAGTCAATCCCTTTGACTTTAAGAACTCAAGCTCGCTATCAAGTACCGCCTGAACCTCTTCGTAATCTAAATGATAATCATCGCCCGTTTTGCGTAAAATGTAACCGATTAGTTCGTCTGTATTGATTGTTACCATCATAAACGCCTCCTTTTATTTGCTTACCTCTGGCCTGATTGGCTCGTCCTCACAATGTGTCTGTGCGATCTGCCCGGCTGCCACTCGTAGCTCCTTATTCGGATCAAGCGCATCATTAAAGTCGCTAACAAACTTGTCTAAATGCTTAATAAATCCATCCTCAACCTCTCTCGCTTGGCCTATCAAAGTGAATTGGATATCTACCTGTGTGATGTTGTCTCCCACATGCCCTCTAGTCCTAGATATATTTTCTTTAGTTATAGATACTGTTTTACTCATTTTACAACCCCCTCGCTTTTAAGTCCTCGTCCCATTCGTCGCGATCCATATGATTGGCGTGCGCGCACATACATCTGGGATGCATAGGACATGCATTGACTCCTATTTCCATATCTTTCAACTTAAATATCTGACCATCTAAATCAGCGCATATGTCGCATGCTGTGGGTTCTGCTAAATACTCGTACTCCTCAAAGCCCATCTGTTTAGCAGAGTCCTCAAATATCTGTGTTCTTATCCTAGCCTGTTCAGTTACCATTAATCGCTCTGAATTCTCCACACTTGCGCCGAATTGGTCGCGTATGACCTTAGCTGTATCTTTCGAATTCAACCCCTGCATCATCGCCCGATTCAGTTCTCTGTTTAGCGATAGCTTTAGTGCGTCCTGATTGTCCCACAGTCTAGTTGACCATGTGGCATTTTTAAACGATGAATTGATCAAGCTCTCTAGTGCTTTCTTTCGACTAGATACCGTAACACCCAATATCCCTGATAATCGTTCATACTCATATAGGGCCTCTTTTGTAAAGTGGTCTAATATCATTACTTCCTCATTCGAGTACAGCGCCAACAGTTCCAACTCAATATTCTTCTTCAATAGCTCCAGTCGGTTTATGCGCATTGTAACGTTGTATAAGCGCATCTCTTCATTAGCTGTTGGTGTGAAGTTCTTTTCTTTCACATATCGCTTGGCCTTAGCAGCGTAATCTTCAATGTTGATCTTAGTCACTCTCTGCCTGGCAAGCTCCATTGTGATCCCTTCTTTAGATGCGTATCTACCATAAAATGCATCGACTTCTTTCTGTATATCCTTCATAGCGTTGATGTGGTTCTTATTGAGTTCGCGCATAAATTTCTTGTTGCTCTTTATGAGACGCTTTCTGTTTTCTTCTTCACGTTTGCGCCAGTATGACAATTAAATCACCGCTTTTTAGAATTTTCTATTGTCTCTCTTTCAAGCTTGTGTATAGCTGCATACAGTAAGTGCTTGCCTACCCTAACAGACCTGTAACCAAACAAGCAGAAGTGGATTCTATACATGACTTGATGATACTTAAGCTTCAATAGACTCATCGCTTCCATCCTCCTCAAAATCATACATGCTCTTACCCGCTTGTGATTGCAGATCTTCTTCCTCTATCTGCTCTAATTCCTCATCTGCATTCTCTACAAATGGCAAGTTAGCTATGAGTGTTTTTTGTGATAGTCGCCCACCTGCTTTTATGAACCACTCTAAATCCCTTCCGATCATGCTAGGTAAATTCTCTGTAAACGTGATTAAGATCTCATTTACATCAAAGCTACCTTCTGCAGCCATTGACATCATGTTATTGATCAGCCTGTATCTATCACGTAATGAACGTTTGAATAGTCGTTCCTTAGTTGCTCGCTTTTGAGAGAGAGCGAATAACTTCATCTTTAGTGCTTCACCCGATTGAGGCCCCGCACCTTGTTTGTCATCCAACAAGTTGGGTATGCTCGTAAATAATAGAATGTTGTTAAATATACGATCCTTATATGCCTCTGCCCCTTGCACATCATATTGTTTATAGATGTACTTAGCATCAGCACTCCCTTCTTTCCCATCTGCGTTAGGTTCGGTTTGCAAGAACAACAGATTATGATCTTTCATGTATTTGGCTTTCTCTTCGTCAATATCGAGGTTGCCCATTATAACGAGCATTGCATCGTTCAAATCTTGGATGTAGTTAGCCGTGTCTGACTGTGCCGCATCGTACAGATCAATCAGTGTCATGACGTCCTCAAAGTCACCTTGTCTATACTTGTTGTTCTCATATTCGATAACTGGTACGCCACCAAAGAAATGATTCAACTCTTCTTTTGTTTCCAGTTCCCCGTCTTCGCCTAGCTCATATTCCTTTATGACTTTATCAGTGTATAAGTAAACGTCCAACTCTTCTTTGTACTGCCTACCAATGTAGCGTATGGCAGCTATAGGCTTAAACTCTACGGTGTCATCATAGATAACGAATGTATCAAGTGGAGATAATGCTGTGAACCTCGTCTTGTCGTCACTGCCACGGTACAGCATCTCGTAGGCTCTACCGTAGATAGATTGGTCTAGGACTAACTCGCTATTATGTTCATCAGCATCGTTATCTCTATTGATGTCGCGTATTTGCTCGTCTACTGATTCATTTGGATAAGTCGTTTTCAAAGGAACACCCATCATGTAACCCTGGATGAACTGACTGACATACTTGGCAAAGTTATGAGTTGCCCTATTGTCTGCTAAGTGCTCTTCTCGTCTGCGTTTATCAACCAATATGCCTGCGTTGTTCCCCTTATAGTATTCGCGCAATGTCTTTAATCGTGGTCGTTGATTATTCTTGTGATGCTCAATTAGTTCAGCTATTGCCTCTGTGTCGTTTAATAGATCTTCTGCGTTGGTAAATCTGTAATGCTCGTTTGCTTGCTTTGAAAACCTCATGCTACACCTCCTATAAACCTAGTGTTTTAAGTGCTTCGTATTTTTCTTTCTTAGGCACTCTTAAGCCGATTGTTATGTCGCTTAATATTGCATACCTAATAGAATCAAGGACGTCGTCAAACTCTTGCTTAGGCTCGTCCTTCGTTTTGTGCCAAATGTATTTGTATATCTCCTGCCTGAATCTAGGGCAGTCATCATAAGCAATGTAAAAGTTGTTGCCCTTCATTAACTTGGCAACCGTTTCTATACCTAGCATGATTTTCTTGTTAGCGTTCATCGCATTGAGTTTCTCTTGTTTAAATCTGTAAACATATTCAGGTCTCGCACTATCGCAATAAAAGGGGATATCGCCATATCTTGACTTAACATCTTTAGCGATAATCACCCAATCGTCTATATCGGTATGTTGCTTGGCATGTTCTTCTACCACATAGCGCCTATCTCCCTTTACACCTACGACAACAATAGAGCCGTGGTGTTCGAATCCCCAGTCAACGCCCGCTATATATCTATCAAATTCAATGCTACCTATATGCTCCCGTGTGACTGAATGAGCAGTCTTATCAAAGTCCTTGTAAACTACTCCGTCACCACTTACCCACAATCCTTGGATGTTGCGTTCGTAAAACATGCCACTCGGCGTAGTGTTCTTCATGTTGTTTCTGTATCTATCAGACAGGAATGTGTTGTCATCCAAGTGAAATGAATACGATATAATGCTTTCGTCATCATTTTGTATATAATCCCTTAGCAACCAGTGTTCCGGATGATCCGGGTTTGTATCCACAAGTATTCGTGCACCCTCACCACTACAACGCGACCTTATCTCGTCAAATACTTCTTCATGCGCCAGTGATGCCTCGTTAACATATGCGCCGAATGACGTCATCCCTCTGACTTTCTCAAGGTGTGCAATAGTGGAATGTCCCACTTGTATGCAGTAGACACCAAATAGCATAAAATTGTTAAACTTATCAAACTTAAACTCTAGGCCATATTTGTTATAAATCTCGTTCAATACGTTGTTCTGTATAGTTCCTAGTGTTGCACCAGTAACAATGTACATAGGCTTTTCTATACCTAACAAATCGGCATTTTTGCGCACTCTTAACAACTCTCTTAAAAAAAGGTCATTGTTCAATATTGTCTTACCTGTACGTTTTGCACCGTGATTAATAAGCATAAAAAAATCACCGTTTATGCAACGATGATAAATGTCTTGCTGTTTCTTTGTGTAAATCGCATCTAGTTTATTCATCAAAAGCACCATCTAACTTGTCAAAGTATTCTTGTAGTTTATCCTCTGTGCTTGATTCTGTTTCAAGATCCTTCTGTAGCTTCTTGATTTGTGCCTCTAGCATCTCATCTCTTAATTCGTCATTCCTACTTACCGCGTAACGCTTCAACAACTCTTTGGCTGCATCCTTGCGTTGGTTTATATCAGGTGGCTTGTCTATGACCTCATAACCCCACCCACCGCTTACTACGACATTGTCCGTAACCTCCCCATTAGCAATGCCGGTTAGTAACTCTAGCGCTTCCCGGGCACTCATTATGCGTTTAGAAGCCATTTCCTCTAACTTGTCATTGATGTACTCTTTTATATTAGGTTTTATAATGTTTTCGGAGCCGATGACAGCAGCCGTCTTCTTACTATATCCTGCCCTAATTGCCGACTGTGTAGCGTTGCCTGTCTCAATGTAATAGTCAGCGAATGCCTGTTGTTTAACTGTCAGTCTTCTTTTTGTACTCATGTCATTTCACCTGCACCTCCAATAAAAAAAGCACCTACGATTAAGTAAGTGCTTCATCAAATAACTGTTGCTATTTCATCGTTATACCCTGGTAACTGCCCTTCTCAATCTTATTCATAATATCACCAAGGATTTTCTCTACACTTAAGCCTCTATCTCCTAGCTCACCACTTAGTTTTGCAATCTTAACAAATTGTTCTGATCCCAATGCGTGCCTTGCTACCGATTCAATAATTTCTTGTTGTTGCTCCTCATCGAACGCATCAATCATTGTTGGTCTTTCCAATTACATCGCCCCCTTGCCTCACTGCTTCGCCCATAGCCCTTGCCTGATCCGTTAATCTAGCAAAGTCTCTCTCTGCCTCACAATTAATCTTCTCAACTTCATTTAATCTATAAGTCAACATTAACACTCATCTCCTTAGTCATAATAAAAAAGACACCCGCTAGGATGTCTATAAACTTACCTTTAAATTAAAACTCTACATTTACGTCATGATCTGCGATTGTCTCAAAAGTTTCTTCATTAAGAATGCTTAGTATAAATTCTATGTCATTATCCATTGTTGGTAAATCGCCGTCATAGTTTTGGATCGTTAAGACTCCATTCGAACTCTTGCCACCAGCTACTGTTTCGCTAAAGAATACCAAGTCATCTACCATTGTTCCATCAATAGATACTTCGTTTGCTTGCACCTCTAGTGTTTCATCTGTTTTATTCTCTAGTTCGATGTTAACCTCGTAAAGCTCTTCGTCAAACGTTTCATCCTCTATGTGTTCCACACTCACCAAGGTTGCTTTAATGTGATCGTCATCTGCAATAACTTCGCCGACTTCTTCTTTTTCACTTGTCGCATCCTCTGCATCGGCTTCCTCTTCCTTGTCTTCCTTACCACTAGCTCCCACTGACTCTACCTCTTTTTCTGTCGCCTCTTCCCCGCATGCTGTTAACCCAAATGTGATGATTGCCAAAAACATTAAAATGAATATCTTCCTCATATTTGATACCCCCTAATATTTATTATGTCTAGTATCCTATACTTGGAAAAATATATCAAGTACCCACCCCGTGAAGAGGTGGCATTTAATGGCGGTGTGTCAACGTTTAAAGAATTTACATATATCTTTAATTACACTTAACACTAAGCCGATTATCAGTATCGATATTGAAAACTGAAGAAAGAACAAGTTAAATGTGTGCCACTTTTCCATGCCAACACCTCCACACTAGTCAATCACTCACCAGGACCATCATACAAAACACTATAATCAATACTGACAGGATTGCGCCAGGTGTCATGTAATCACTCCTATACGTAATGGATTCCTACTAGTTCATCTGTAGTATATTCAAATACCATGAAACGTTTATGCGCTCCAACGAACCCCATATCCTGATGCCAAGAATCCGTCTTCCCACCAGTCGATAGTGTTCTTGTAGTCATTCCAAACTGATCCTTTACAGAGTCAATCTGATGGTGGTAATGGCCCAAATGCAATTCCCTGGTCTTTGCTCCTGCCCATTCTTTAGGGAATTCAGCAGGAAACAAACTAGGTATTTGCTTAGGTCGTTTATCGCCATGTGCATAACCAATGAATATATTTTCAAATGTGTGTACCTTGCGTTCCTGTAGTTCTACATCGAATGTAGCTTGCGGATACATAGCCTCTAACATCTTAGAAAACGACCACGACATGCTCTGATCATGATTTCCACAGATGTACACTACCTTTACATCGTTAGAGTTTAGTAGTGCTCTATCAATCAAAGGTTGGTAGAACATTCTCGCATCTTCCCACGCTTGTACCATATCCACATGCTCAATTTCAGTCCCACTCACCGTAGTATTAGTAAACGAATCATGGTGAAGCATATCCGAACCGACCGTTATTACTATCTGCTCCCACACTCTAGAAGTTATCAACTCACTAACTTTTGATTGTGTTTCTTTGTAGTCTTCATAGTTGTTGATCCCGAAATGTTGATCGAATAAACTAATCTCCAACAATTGCTTATGTTTAATTTTATATTTAGGTATTTCAATATTAATAGGTTCAATGTTTTTAATTGTTTCTAGCAGCTCATCCAAATTGAATCCGTCTGTTTTAGGTTTCGCCTTAATCTTGCTAGCGTACATAATCCTTGGACTATCCATCTCTTTATTGAAATGATTCCACATACTGGATTGGCTAGATGTCAATTCCCATTCATCAGGACTATATCCGTGGGCAAGCAACACCGCATCCTTATCTTTCATTTCTTCTTCCGATAGCTCAATTAGCTTATCAGATGTATGTGATCCATCCTGCAGCATCTTAATTTCTTCCTTGTACGGCTTTGGCTCATCTTTTGGTTTAATATTGATAACCCCACTATCCCGCAATGACCTGTATTTATTCCTGCATGATTCCAAAGTAAAATTACCGCCAAACTCTTTGGACATCATTTTATACGTGTCTTCCCATGTGTATTTATCTTTTCTAAGTTTAAGTAAATAATTTTCTTTTTCGTTATTCCAATTAATTCTCATTTACGTAATCCCCCGCCTGTTTTACGTCCGCCCATCTTACGCCCGTATATTGTGTATAAAAATAGCGCCCTACAATTAAATAGAGCGCCGTATATAGTATCGTTTGTTAGAACATTAACTATATATTGTGAAAAGTATTATGCGATTTCCGTCGCATGTGGAATGTTCACCATCCCATAATACTATAATACAACAGATTAGAGAGCGAATAGTGCAAACTTGTTATCTCCAACCCAATATCTCGATGGTTGCTTGCATTATTTCATCTCTCCAATAAAGCGCCTGTCTCCTACTCGTGTATATCTTCATGGCTACCCCATCCCATGTTAACTTGTTGTTATGCCTCCAATACCTAACCCGTACTAACTCCTTGTATTCGTTTGGCAGCGCATTATAGACCTTTTCAATCGCCTCAACTATTTCAGTCAGATGATTAAGTTGTTTATTCGCAAATAATCTACCTGCCATACTTGCGGTAGGATCTGTTATATCCCGCACACTGTTAGAGCCACCGCCCATATTTTCGTCTGGGTGCTTATCGTATGGATACATGATTCCTTGGCGTAACTTTGCGATCTCTTCTAGAGTGTCAAAGTAGTTTGTCCATTCCTCTTCCATTCTTTTAATTGTTGATCTTGTTGGTTCAATTGCGATTATCAATGAACTCCCCCTCTGTAATGATGACCTCGACTTTATTTGGTTTTCATAAATACAAGCCAGTGAGTTTTGCTCCTGCGATTACCGAACAATGGCTTGTAATCTATAGCTTCTAATACTTCTGATAAAGGGACTTGTTCCTCATTCCACTTGAATACAAGTGTTCCATTGGGTTTTAAGACTCTCATACACTCATTAAACCCTTGCCTAATATCATGTGGCCATAAATCATCTAGCTTGCCGTATTTTTGAGCTAACCAAGAATTGTCTCCTGCATTAATTAGGTGCGGTGGATCAAATACAACTAAGTAAAATGATTCGTCTTCATGTGGCATATCCCTAAAGTCAGCGACAATGTCAGGATTAACCTCTAGCTTCCTACCATCGCCTAGAGTTGTTTCGACCTCCCGATTATCCATAAACAAAACATCCTCGTTATCTTTATCAAACCAAAACATCTTCGACCCACAACATGCATCTAGTATTGGTTTCACCCCCTCATTCCTCCTTAAATCCCGCACCAATATTATTCAAGTATTTAAAGTATCTACTAGGCTTAACCGGCTGCCTTGCTCCACCTTTGTTTTTTCTGTACTTGCTTAGTACCCAGCGAAATTCATGTTTCACTTGACTTCCCACCTCTCAATAGACATGCGACTAACATTTGCGCAATTAACCCTCAATACATCAGTTTCGTTAGCTAAGGTGATTGTGCGTCCATCCTTCAATCCATTATTAATCATCGCATCTATCTGCCTAATCCATTTGCTACTAAGATCTTCCGGGTAATCTATAAACGCACTCGATCCATCTTTAAAATTGAACTTGAATTTAGTCCTCACACATATCTCCACCCATTCTTCTGTTTTTTAACAACTAACAACTCTTTACCGTGCCTATACTCAAACATCTTGCGCACCAATGGAAATCGTTCATTCGCCCATCCCTTAACATCCACAATGTCCTCATGTCCTTCATCCCAAATGATCCGGAAATCCGCTGTGTAACTCCACTGTCGCCTTGTCCTCTCACCTGTGCCTCTACATGTCCTACAATTGATCGGGTTTCCAGTCTTAGGCGATGGCACCTTACCCTTCACACATCGCCCACAACTGACTGTAAACTCGTCCATTAATATAAAATGGGGCTGTAACTCAATGTCTTTCACATCGTCACGCCCCATTAAATGCTTATAGAATTCCGATTCAGTTTGGGAATCGAAAGTGATCCCGTCTACTGTTGTTTTTCGTGAGTTAATCTTTCCCATTGAATCCCCCTATTTATAAGTCGCCCTCTTTAACAAATACCCCATTGATCATTTTACCCTTGCGGTCTTTAATCTCGTTATAAGCTATTTCAATACAGTCCCTAACACTCATACCCATCTGCATTGACAGGATTGTGAGAACAACATATATATCACCAATAGCATCCTCTATATCGAAATGTTTGCCTTTTGCCATCCCTTCGCACAATTCCCCAAACTCTTCACCTAATTTTAATATTTGTTTATTGGGGTCTGCATTGTGTAAGTCTCTATCTATTGCCCACTGCTCTATCTTGTTGGTTATATTCACATCAATTCCCCCTATTATCTTCAAACCAAAACACTACATCCTTGCCTGTTTCCTGTACTAATCCATACCTTTCAGCGTGCCTATAAACTGGTATATCCCGATTCAATCGCTCTATAAAGTTATTAATGCGCCGCCTAAATCCCTCGATATCCATATCTGACTTCATGATGTTACAACTCGCACACGATGGAACTAGATTATCAAAACTATCATTCTCGGGATTCTTCATAGTTCCGTCTGGATTTCTTTTAAGTGGCAAGAAGTGATCTGTGTGCCAACCTCTCTTTAATCCCTCGCCACAATACCAACAAACACCGCCTGACTTGTCCCATATCCTTTGCCGTATCATGCTCACACGATCGACCCCCTATTTATTATCCGGATCATATACATAACGCTTACCTCTAAACTCAATCACTGTATCCACATCGCCTCTACGTTTAGTCACCAATACGTTATTTCCCTTATGCGATATATTCATAATCTCTAGTATGTTCCTTAACTTTGGTATGGAGATAGATTTCTGACTGCCTAGTGCATGCTTGAATTGCTTTCTAGCCTCATGGTAGTTCATGGATTAACTTCCAGTAGTTCGGGATTTTCAAACTCATTTCCGATAATATCTAGTCTCATGTCACTGTTGAAATAACTAACCAACGGAATCAGTATGTGTCTATCTTCGACCATCCTTACCCAATAGGAACCGTACCGATATACAACCTTTCCGATCATCTCCCAGTCATAATCTGTTGAAATATACTCATTAGAATAAGGTTCTTCATCTGATAGTTTGCAAATATCACCCTCATATATTTCTATCCCGTTACTGTCATTTAAGCCTGTGTATTGCATTAAAATTGATTCTTTGTGTAAATCGTGTTCCGACTCTATAAAAGCATCGTTAATATAAGCCTCCCCATATTCCAATGTCGGATTATAATTCATTTGAAATGACATTCGTAACATAGGTATTCTTTCCCATCGCCTAAATTTAATCTCCCTCATTTGTCATCCTCCTTTTTAAACGTTAATATATCGCGGAAACACTCTTCACAAAAGTGGCTGCGCTCTATGTTTTTCCAATATTGCGCTATTTTATCGTTGCATTCTACGCATTTCTTCATTTGGATTCCTCCAATGATTTACGCGCTATTTCTCCGTACTCTATTGCTTGCAACTCTGTATTCGGGTACCCACTTGCAATATAATGTCCTCTTTTTGCATAAAACTCCAACGCCTCACGATAACGCTTGTTTTCCGCCCTCAATTGTTCGTTTTCTTTATCAACCACAATGAAACTATCTCGACTAATTTCGTAAAGCATTGCTCGCTCCATGATCCAGTCTATATCCTCGCTGCTAAACGTTGTCCCGTTCCTTAGCTTTTCCAACCGCTCTTTACTCATTAGATTCATCCTCCAATATTACTAAATCACTTGCTCCTGATGCTTCGACTACTTTTTTGAGAACCTCGTTTATGTTGTGTGTCTTAGGTCTTTCATACAGACCCCAATCCTCAGCACATTTCGCAATATCGTCAAAAGTTATACCGCCACCGTCATCGTCCGAATCCCATCTTTCTGCAAAATCTTCTTTAGTCATTTGTTAGCCTCCAATGCTTCCATGATTATGTTTGCTGATTCATCGTTCCCCCATGCACTAAGGTCGATTGCCTTCTGCATAGATTCACGATAACGCTTGTTTTCATCTTCTAATTCCTCTATTCGTTCACGCTGCTTGTTCTTTAAGTTCTTATATCCCTCTATAGTTCTCTCTCTTATTTCTTTCTTATGATCTTCTAAATTGATTGTCATTTGATTGAGTATCGCTTTACCTTGTTGTTTATTTCTTTGGCGAGTCACTCTATCTAACTCTTTTCTCAGTTTTTTGTTTTGATTTCTATACTTATTGCCATTTTTAGATAGGTGACTTTCCAGTTCCGGAACTCGTTCAGCTTGTTCTTTTGCGTATTCGATAAGCCACTCAATGTTTATGGGAAATCCATTTTTATAATCGTTTTCCATTTCTTCCAACTTATCTTTACTCATTTGATTCACCCTCCAATGCCTTTTTTATTGATTTTTCCACTGCTGTTGGGCTCATCAAGATGTCTTTGTCTGATAGTTCCTCTGCGTGCTTAAGCAATGACTCAAGTTCTTCACGATAACGCTTGTTTTGCTCTATAAGATAATCCACATGCTCGGGTTTGATGCACCTTTCATAATTCCAGTTGCCTTCTATTTCCTTCATAATTTCTTTACTCATTCTCATTACCTCCATTTTCAAGTATCGATATTTCCTTTTGCGCGTTGTTATAAGCCGTTGCTAGCTCTTCGTATCCGTCTTCTATCTCCGTCATTTTTTCGTAATACTCGCGGTACTCCATCCATATTTCATTTTTGTCAGTTTCGATATTCTGTGCAATCTTTTTTAACTCATCGCAATGGTCTTTTAACCGCTCATACTCACCCTGTAAAACCGCGTAACCCTCACGCAAATCTGAATACATGATCTCTATCGCCTGTTTATTCATCTTCATCAATCCTCCACATTCCCAGGTCAATAATCCGAATTCCCGTCTTTGATCGTTCTGCATAACTCGGCGCTTTCATGCTGTGAAAACCCACATAAGTTAAGTCTAAAAACTCCATGCAAGCCTCTTGTGTGCCTATTACCTTAAGATCGTCACCATCATACACCGCATACTTTTGTTGCCCTTGTAATTTAAAACCGCGGGTATTAGCTGCCACACGAACCGATGCTGCTGTTCTACCTAACTTTTTGCCTATCTCCGTGGTAGTTTTCATTCCGTAATGGTATTCGAGATAGTCTAATTCCTCTTGTGTCCAATGTTTGTTTTTCCTTGTTTTAGTTGTCATTTTTACCTCTCCTTGTATTTGTGGGGAATTTCACCCCACTATATTCATCTATCTAAAATGGTAAATCGTCATCCGATATATCTATTGGTTCAGCATCCTTCTTAAATGGATCGTCATTACTTTGCGATTTATTCTGACCGCCTTCCGATTGGTTGCTATCTCTCGGCTCTAAAAACTGTACAGAATCAGCGACAACCTCCGTTACATATACCGTCTTCTCGTCCTTATCTTGATATGTTCGGCTCTGCAACCTACCATCTACGCCTATCTGACTACCTTTTTTCATGTAGTTTGCTAAGTTTTCAGCCGGCTTTCTCCAAATTACACAATTGATGAAGTCAGCCTCTGTTTCGTTTGTTTCTTTGTTTTTAAATGGTCTATTAACCGCTATTGTAAAGTTTGCTACAGCGACCCCGTTTGGCGTATACCGTAAATCTACATCCCTTACTAATCTTCCAACCATCACTGTTCTATTCATTATTATTTCCTCCTATATAGTCATAAATGTTTGTTTGACCCTTTATTTCAACTGGTTTTTCATCTTTTATAATGTCCTTTTCTTTATCGATGCCCATAACCTCCCAATACTCCAATAGATTGATTGTTTACTAGGTTGCTAACTGGCATATCTAAGCCGTCATAATTCATTAATTCTTCATTTCCTAATACTTCGTAGTCGCTGCTGATAATCCCGTTATCATTTGCAATAAACTTAGCCTGCTCAACACTCTTAGCTAATATATAAGTTGATCCACCGCCATGATTAAACCCATATAATGCGGGATCATACTTCATATTCATCTTACTTTTGTAGGCGTTTAGCTCTTCATTCATTCGTTCGCTGTGCTTGTCCTGGTAGTAAACTTTAAGTTTTTCAGCGCTATCTTCCATTGCTAACACATCTTTTTCAAATACCAGGAACATGATTAATGCTTGCAAATCCAAGTATCCGGCTTTAGCAGATCGTTCAAATAGTTCTTTAACCTGCATCTAAATCAGCCATGATCCCTGTTGATTTGTTGTAATAGACTGTAACTGTGCCGGTTGGGCCGTCTCGATGTTTAGCTACTATGATCTCGATGTTGTCATCGTCTGAACTTTTATCGTAATAACCTTCGCGATACAGGAACATGACCATGTCAGCATCTTGTTCAATGCTTCCGGATTCTCTCAAATCCGATAACATAGGCCGTTTATCATTCCGCTGTTCAACACCCCGCGATAATTGCGCCAATGTAATTACCGGGCAATCATATTCTTGTGCCATAGCCTTCAATCTGGCGCTTATGTCGGTGTATTTGGCATGGTCTGAATGGAATGTACCGGCGTTATGAATTAACGTCAGGTAGTCTATTAAAACAATTATTTGCTTACCTTCATGTTTCTTCTTTGCCTTACGTATTTTTGATCGAATATATTGGATCGTTTGCATCGGCTTATCATATATTTCAAAGTCTAGCTGATACAAGATGTTAACCGCTTTTTTCCAGTCTTCTTTCTTTCCTGCTGACAACTTGTGCGGATTTCTTGCGATAAACAGATTAATACGTCCTACAGTTGCAATTAAGCGCCTTAGTAAGCTTTCCTCTGACATCTCGAGCGAGAATAAGAGCGGAACCGCATTGTTCTTAGAAGCGCTTAAAGCGAACTTAAGCATGGTAGCCGTTTTCCCGACACTCGGCCGCGCTCCCAGGATGTAACTTGCATGATTTTGAAAGCCTCCGGTCAGCGCATCCAATGAATTAAACCCGCTAGGAACGCCCGCATCCTCCACATCTTCCAAGAATGGCAAATCATGCATTTCTTTCAATGTCGCGTTTTTATCAGGATCATCTGAATGACCGACATCATCAAGTAGCTGTAACTCGCTTATCAAATCTTGGCTGTCTTTATTGTCATTACTTAGCCAACCCTTGATAACTCTTTCAGTCTCCCTTTGTTTATATTGATCAATAAATTCACGCTCATATGATTCAAAGTGTTCTACATTGCCGGTAGCCTCTAACTTCGTGATGAAGTCAGGGCCACCTAGCTGTTGAATATATTCGTAATTAGTAGCTAACAATGTAACTTGATCCACTTGCTTGTTTTCAGATACCAGGACAAGCATTGATTGATATAGTAGTTTGCTAGACTCTTCATTAAAATGTGCTGCTTGTATGATTGTTTCTTGGATCAATGTATTGTCTTTCAAAAAACATCCCAGTATTTCACGTTCTAAATATGACATGTTACCCTCCCATTTCTGCTAACATTTTTTCATGCTCTATTTGATCCCGCGTTTTCTCGGGCCTAACTGTTATCAAATCAGCAACAGACGGCGGGAACGTGTTCACTAATACATATTCTTCCGCTTTTTTCATAACTGCTGCAGGATTCTGTTCTTTTAGTAACGCATGCCATGTATCGATCCTTGATTGCGTTAGGTGTACATTTGGATAAATATCATTTACAAACTTCAACAACTCCGCCACTTGCCTTTTAGTCATCAAGGTCGAACTCATTTATATCAACCGCTCCTTTAGTATTAATAGGATTGTTTAATCTGCCTTGCGCCTCCGCCTTTGGAGTGTTCCGCATAATCCCGATTGTGTATTCTTCTTTTTTGCCTACGTGATTATCAATGTGTTCTTTAAGTGCGTATTCAACAACAATGGGATCGTACTTCTTCCAGGCGTTCATGTTTCTATAAATAACGCTCTCTGCTACTTTTTTGGTGACTCTTGTTTCTCTTATAGCATCCCAGTATTTCTTGTTAATGGCTGTAAAGTTTGGAATAGTAGAGAAGACCGACAAAAGTTCTTTTATTTTTGGCGCATGGTCTTTATTAATTGTAGTATTAGTACTTGTAGTACTATCCTTAAGCTTTTCTTTAATAGGGGTATTAAGCTTTTCTTTAATAGGGTCATTAACTATTCTTATATACCTATTAAGGATTTCTTTGGTACCCTCTTTGTAGATCATTTCAGTGCTTATATATCCGTTTCTCGCAAGTTGATTAACCCATGTTGATATAGTAACGTTGCTAACTTCATACAATCCCGCAAAGTATGCGTTGTTAGCCCAGCAATAACCTTTCTCATTACATAGGGCTGTTATCTCTCCGTAAAGCAACTTCGCACCACTGATTAATTCCTTGTCATACCTAACATTTGCGGGTATTATTGCGTAATAACTTTTCTTCATGCCGTCACCTCTCGTATTCCCATGAATGCCTACTCCGGCTTTTATAAACGACTGTATAACCGGCTCTTTCACTAACCTCCATTAGGTCATCAGGGTTAATTTCCTCCAAGAATTCAGTCAACTCTGTTATACCCCTGCAATATTCCACCAAAATATATTCCCTCTCCATTGATTCATCTCCCTATATCGCAAACCGCATAATATTTGTGCACCTCTAGTACAATGTAAGATGGGTAATTCTTGTTCATATACCATGAAATACTGCTTTTTAACTCTTCCTTTGTTGATGCCTTAGTCCACAGTTCAGGTGACAATAAAACCATTGATTTATTCATAATTGATTACTATTCTGATACTCTGTCATCAGCGTTTTAAGCTGTATTTTCAGCGAGTTAATGATTTCTTGCGTTGATTGGAACTGATTGCGCCACTTCCAAACCTCTGATTCAGCTTCTGCCTCATCCTTGCGTAAAACGTAGATTGCTATTTCAGCAGCGCCTTCTTTTACAATTCCAGTTCCTACAGTGTCATGCATTGTTTTCCCCCATGTCGTTTTGCGCGTGGCGTAAGCTTTTCCATGTGATCTAATAGCATCCGCATGGTAGTTTCCGATCAACTGTAATGACCTGCTGTACAATGTGATGATTCGTGATAGTTCAGCAGGGTTTTCTTCGTCTAATTTATTGATGCTGTTGTATAATTCTTTAAGCTTGTCCATATTTTGCTAACAACTCTTTTCGTTTAGCCTTGCGCCACTCTCGACCCTCGGCGGTTGAATCAGCGAACCAATGGCATGTGCCTTTGTTAACGCTAGGGCCACATAAAAGAACTATGTTCGCGGGATCACTTCCCGATCCACCTTGTGATGCCTGGACCAAATGCGCTCTTTCAAAGGCGTATGCGCGACTTCTGCCACAACGTTCACATTTACCTTCGGAGCGCCTCAACACCTCGTCACTGACTTCTTTTGTAATCCTAGTGATGTTTCTACGCAATGGTTTAATCCTCTTATGCTTGATGCCAGATTTAGGTTGTGGATTAAAACTCATTCGCTCACCCCTTCTTTTTATTTGCTAATGACTTAGTTAAAACTGCATCCATGTAATTGTGGTCTTTTCCCTCTGCGGTTTGTGCTGCATACCATTTATTAAACTGCTCTTTAGTTTTACCGCCCAACTCATACTTCGACAACAATGTCGCTTTAAGAACTTGCTTTTTAGCAGGCGGGGGATTACTTGTTGGTTGCCTGTTGTTTCCGGATGCTCCGTTCCCGTCATCATCCTGGTCGCTCGTGATCCCATAGATAGCAGACAATGAGTACCTTTTAAGGTAAGTAATCAATGCCCCTGCTCCTTGTGCCGTCTCTTTATCTGCTTTCATAAACACTGGATCAAACTCTATAAATTCACCGCTTGTATGCATTAACAATGTGGCTACTCCAACGCGCCCATCCTCATTATTCAAGGGCCATTGTACAAATGAGAGTCCGTGCTTTGGGCCATGTCCCGCTATTGCCTCTACAATGTTTTCCAATGGAACATACTTACTTTTAAAGAAAGGATTGTTAGCATCTTTCAATGGCTGCTTAACCTCTTCTTGGAATTTAGATAATGCTTTAGATATTTCTACAATACTTTCTGACATCCTCATTTTCTCACCTTCAATGTGAAGCTATCTGCCTGTTCTTCGATCGTGATCCCTTCGATGACTTCACCTGTTTGTGGATTAATAACCTGTCCATCATTCACGGCGAATGCTTTCTTAATATCTGCCTTAGCAGGTTCTTTCTTAACTCTTATCAAGTCATTCATTTCAGCTTTTTCTAATGCTTGCACAACTTTTTCATTATCATAGTTCCATTTTGGTTGGCGTTTTCTAAAGCCAAAGTTACCATTTGGTAGTTTAAGAGATTTAAACTTTGGATCTTCTGCCTTTTTATCTGCTGCATATTGTGCGAGTAAAGATTGAAAGTAATCAATGCTATTACTTGATGAAACATTAACCTCTTTGTTCCATTGCTCTATTTTGTCGATTTCAGACTGTGCTAAGGCGTTGTTATCATCTATCTGATCGTTTAGTTGACCAATCTTTCTAAGTGCCCAATTCGCCTTATTATCATCTGTAACCGCAAACGATTCTTTTTCTGTTTCTTCTTGTTCATCTAAAAAATCATGTAAACTTGTCATTATTCAACCTCTCCCTTTTATAAAAATGCTGTGATGTCAATGTTTTTACTGTAGATACGTAGCCATACAGTGCCGTTCATCGCTAGATCCCTTTCGACCTTGCCTAAATGTCGGTATGGCTTTAATTTGTCATAGGCAGTCTGTAAATCCACGCAATCATAGAATGTTATGTCGACCTTCGCCCCACTCTCCAAAACGTCATTTACAGTAAAGTCTTTTACGTTATCCATTTGATCATCCCCTTCATCTGTGGTATAATCGTCATATGAATCTTTATTTAACGGCTCGTTGTCGCGGGCCAAATCTTCATTTGTTGGGTAACCTGTTAGTAGTGTTTTAGTTATGTCCGGGTGCTGTAAGTCCATTAGTTGATGTCCTTTCTGTCTTCGGCAAAGTAGAGCACTTTAAAAAAAGGCTCCATATCATCTTTCGGATATTCTGTTCCATTGCTAAGTTCGTAACTCGTGCCGTTTTTTAGATAGTCGTCAGTTACACCCATAACCACAAATGGCGCCCCATATTTGTTTATAACACAATCGTATAAATCCAACTCCCACACATCACGGTTATTGCCATTCCAGAACCTACGCTGTTTCTCTGTTGCTATTTCTTCGTCTGTGGCGTGTCTTACAATCCCATTAGGTGGAGTATTGTTGAGTCCTTCATTGTCAACAATCATTCGTCCGTGTGATTCAAAACCAACAATTACATTTATGTCTTTTCCTTCATCCCATTCGACTGCTACCCAATCGCCATCCTTAAACTCATCCTCTACCTCGTAACCTGAAAACAAGGCCCTTGAAAAATCAGTTGTAGATAAAAAGTGCAAAGGCAACGCCCAACTTTCCGTGTCAAAAGGCGGCTTAACATTAGTCATTTTTGCATGTTGCTTTCTAGCCTCTTGCTTATACTTTTCAATTGCATCTGCCTGTTTTTGTGAAATTTTAACTTTCTCCATTTACTTCATCCCCTTATAATGTGATTAAAAAGAATACTAGACCGATAAAAGCAGCTGCGCTAAATCCTTGTAAGTGATACATATTGTCAACCCCCTTATATTGTCATTGCGTAAGTTAGTGCGTAATATAGAAATATGAATATTCCTGCTGCACATCCGATGTAAAACATGTCGGTGAGCTTACTCATAAGCTTGTACCAATTTTTTGTAAATCTCGATCCTGTCTGGCCTTTGTGCTACCTCATCAAGCAATCCTTTAAGCTCATTCTCGTAGTCTTGTTTATTTTTAACGCGCTGCAATTCTTCCAGCGACCCGATTGCGTTTTGTAAATGAATCTTTGCGTTGTTGTAATACCCGGTTTCAAATTGCGTTATTGATAAGTCTAGTTCGTGTCTGAAGCATATTTCGTCATTTACTTTCCACATTGTCTGATCCTCCTATATATTCGTTTAGTAATTTTGGCGATATGTGATAAGTCCAAACGGTCGACATCTTAACGGCTACACCGATTGGCAAAATATCTTGTTGCAGTGCCACTCTCACAAATTGCTGTGATTTACCCAGGATTCCAGCAGCATCTTTTACTGATATGTTTTGTTGGGTCATGAGTTATCGCTTCTTTCGATTATTGGGAGCAAGTCTTTCTTACTCTTCAGTAATTCGTAGATGAACAATCTACCTTTTTGTGTCCACTTCGTATTCATTGTCACGTCTTTTGTTCCGTCACTCTTAGTGATGTCGACAGTTTTTGAATGCGTATATCCTTTGTCATGATGATTGCTGTACAGTAGCCATTGCCCACTCTGCTTGTACTGTATTTTCAACCCGTGGAGCAATTTGTTCATTTTTTGTGCTGACATTCCGTAGTCTTTAGCGATCTGTCCGATTGTTACTAATCCTTTGTTTTTCAGTATTGAATCTGTGTAATCTGCTTTTGGTTGCAACTCTTTATTTTGTTGAGTAAGCATGTTGTTTTTGGTCTCGAGCTTTTCGTTTTCTTCCACTCGGCCAACAAGTTGGATTAACGCTTCTTTATAATTGCTAGGTAAACCTGATTGACTGTTTTCTAATTCCTCGATTCGCTTGATAACTTTAAATCTTGTTTTTGCATCGTATTTTAATGCGAGTTGCATTGCTCCGTCTTTACCAAATTCATAACAAGGTCTGCTTTGGTTGTTTTTGTCTTTGTATGAGCCGTGTCCAAAAATGGATCGGGCTACTTCTTCACCTAAATCCTCCATTTCATTGCGCACATCCCGCATAACGTGTTGGTGTTTCTTTCCTGTCAACTCCGCTACATCTAAACTAGTCATTCTAATGTCGTTCTTCGTCATTAATTCATTCATTATTTTATTTCCTCCTAATTTTCCCAATTATGGTAGAATCTTATTAATAGGGGGTGATACTATGTCTAAGAAATATAATATTGGTAAAAAGTCTGACATGCGTAAACTCAATAGAGATTTAAAGAATCAAGCAGACGAAATCGTAAAGGATGCTGCCAAAACAATGAAGGTAGATATTGAATGCCCGCATTGTAAGGAAGACATTAAAGTCAAGAGCGGTAAAAATGCTTGTCCGCATTGTGATCGTAATATTGAACTTGATGTTAGTTATTAGTTGAAACGCTTATGTTAATTTCTTTTGATGCCAATTCATCTGACAATGAGTTGGCTTCTCTCATTAACTCGCCCAATCTTTCGACTTTTTCTATCGTCTCCGTTAATTCCGAAGTATCAACCGTTATGTTCATTTTGATCTCGCTCATTCTATCCACCTCCTTGTTTTCTCGACTACACCCCCTCATCAAGATTCAACGTCTTGGCAAGCGCTATTTTTATTGCTATCTATTTTCAGTTGCGCTCGGTCGCTCGATCCTTCAAGTGGGATGTTATGGCGAAACTCGTTTTGCTCGGTTGAATATTGATGACAGGGTGTGTCGGTATTTAGTTTTTGTGTTACTCTGCCTTGTCAATTACACGTAGCGTAGAGTCGGTTGGTAAAAAAATATCTTCTATCTGTCTACCAAACTCACTGCTTATAATAAACATTTCGTTTAGCGTGAACTCGTTGACTCCTCTTTCTTTTTTCGAATATCCGTTCACACTTAAATTAAGTAGTTTAGCCATTTCTTGTTGCGTAATATCTTTATAGCGTCTGACTGATGCAAGTTCAGTTTGTTTCACTTTGTTGCCCTCCTCTTCTGAAGCACTGACTCTATAATACATAGAGGTTATAGAAAAGTCAAGCACAAAAATGCACTTTATATAGATATATGTACACTTTTACAAAAGATCGTGTTATAGTGTATATAGTACTTAATAGAAGGAGTCGGAAAATGATGAATGAAAAAGAAATCAAATTATTTGTTGGAAAGCGTATAAAAGAAGAAAGAACAAAGCTTAAAATGACCCAAAAAGAGTTAGGGGACATAATAGGAGTCCAACACAACACGATTTCAGCTTATGAAATGGGTAGAAACGCACCCGAACAAAACGCCATCTTTAAAATAGCCGAGGCGTTGGATGTTAGCGTAGACGACTTCTTTCCTGAGAGAGAAAACAAAACGAGCGAACTAGAAAGAGCCCTCAAGATGACTGAAGGCCTTGACATAAAAGATATGGATTTCCTTAACAAGCTAATAGAAAAGACCCTCTCAATGGATGGAGAAGAGAGGGAGAAGTTCTTGGAGAGTATAAAGTTTACAGTAGATTATTACGATAAAATGAACTAGGTGTTGTCTCTAACCAACTCCACATATTCGACCAGAAGCTGTAACTCTTTATCTGTCATTACTATCCCGCCTTTATGTAAGTTATGATGACTGCATCCATAATGTACCATTAATGCAAGCGGTAAGACGTGGTACATTATGGAAAGTGGTATCGCTTACTACATACAGTGTATCACATTCAGAACAAATGTTCTATGTTTATTTTAGGAGGTTATTAAAATCAAAAATCCAAATGGTTATGGGTCAGTAATTAAACTTAGCGGTAAACGTAGGAGGCCCTTTGCTGTAAGAGTTACGGATGGTTGGAAGATCAATCACAAAACAGGGAAAGAAAGACAGGTATTTAAGTATGTAGGCTATTATAAATCAAGGACAGATGCCATGATTGCTTTGGCGGAATACAATCAAGATCCATATGACATAGATGCCCGCAAGGTAACATTTGATGAAATATATTCGAAATGGAGCAAAGAAAAATATAGAATCGGAAGGGATGACCAAGCATCAAAGGCACTGATCGATGGGTATACTACAGCTTACAACAACTCTAAACCACTGTATGAACTTGCTTTTAATGAGATTAGAGCGCACCACATGCAAGACGTGATAGATACATCGGGATTAGGTTATTCAAGCAACAACAGGCTTAATAGCTTGTTTAATCAGATGTACGCATACGCAAGAAAAAGAGACGTCGTGGAAAAGGATTACTCCGAATTTGTCAAAGTCCCCGCCGATAATAAGCCAAGCTCCAAAAAACCATTTACAGATGATGAGATAGAAATATTGTGGGATAATGTGGACAAGTACGAATTAGCAGATGCTACCTTGATTATGATTTATACAGGATTGAGGGTAAGTGAGTTGCTTACAACTGTAGATAAAAAGGATATTAATTTAGATGATCGATTTTTAACAGGAGGATTAAAAACAGATGCCGGCAAAAATAGGGTTGTGCCTCTTAATAAAAAGATTGTCCCTCTTATCGAGAAAAGAAAAAACTCAAAGGACAAGCACTTGTTTGTAAACTCAAGAGGGGATAGGATGACTTACCAAATATTTAGAAGGCGATGGGCCCCAATGATGAAAGAATTAGGATTAGATCATACGATCCACGAATGCCGACATACATTTGGAACTCTTATGGATAATGCTAATGCTAACAAAGTATCGATTAAAAGGATTATGGGACACGTTATAAGTGATGTGACGGACGGAGTTTATACACACAAAGATCTGGAACAATTATTAATAGCCATCGACCTCATTTAGTGTGTACTACGTGTATACTACCTGCATGATTTAACCGACTTCTATATGTTTTTATAAAAATATAAAGCCCACAAGGACTATGCCTGTGGGCTTTTGGCATTAGTGTGACTGTACAATTATAGTATTTTTAAAGCGCTACACACCAACTGTTACACGCTTATTTTGTATACTACCTGTGTACTACTAGCATTGCTTTACGGACTCTAATATAGACGATAGAGCAATTTTAATCAATTATTTTATGTTTACAACTTACCTCTATTTAATCTACGCTGTAATTCTTTTACCATTACGCTAGGCTTACTAACTTTACCGTCTACAGGCGTTTTAAACCTGCGTTGCATAGCCCTGTACGTAATAGGTCCGGTATATCCATCTGCCTTGACTTTTAACAACTTTTGTAAAGCTTTAATAACTGTACTCGGTTTACTAATAACACCATCTACAGGAGTTTTAAAATAACGCTGTAATGCCCGCGTCGTGGCTTTCCCCCAATATCCATCTACCTTTAGGTTAGCGCTAGGCTTGCTTGTGGACGTTTTACCGCCACCCTTAATCTTGGCTAGCAAACTATTGTTTTGACTCGCTGTACCGCTGTAATTGCTTATGCCGTGCTTTTTAGCTAACTTTTTACGGTTAGAGTAACTGGAATTGATCCCCTTAGACTTTAAATAGTCAACTAAACCTAGATTACTAGACGTCTTAGGTTTAGGCACGTGTGTAGGCTTGCTTGTGGATGATCCCACACCTGCCTTAAGCTCACTCATCCTAAAGTTTTTACCAGGACAAGCCGTACTGCCCACATCATTATGTCCAACAATAGATACTTTGTTAGGCAGCTGACCCATTAACCATTTGTTGAGCGCTATACCTGCGTCTAGTTGAGCCTTAGGCATCGTTTGAGCAGTAAAGTCACCTTGATAACCTACTCCAATAGTTGTGCTGTTGTAACCACTGGCATGTGCTCCAATGTTCATTCCTCTACCTGCATAGATGTTACCTTTAAAATCAATCCAGTAATTATAGCCGATCCCCGCCCAACCATTACCGTTCTTATGATAGTTATGAACATCATCAAGATGCCATGACTTATGTGCCATATGGTGTTGTACGATTTGGGTTACTCGCGACTTATTCAGTGGAGTCAATCTGCCATTAAAACTTAAATTACGTTTATATATCTTAACCATGATCGATCTCCTCCTTGATATTCTTACCTGTTTCAAATATCCCAACAGACATTAAGCCTGCAATACCACCCGCCCACATCCGCATAGTCATATCCGCATCTAAAAACACGGCAGCAGCCCCTACTAAAATTCCCACGCATAGCGCAACGATCGGCAAGAATCGATCGTTAACTAAAGTAGCGCGTTTGACTACCTCAACGATTGCACCGACTAGCAACGCAATTGATGTTGCTAAGATTAGTATTTCTTCCATTTTTACATTCCTCCATAAAATTTAATAAGCATAAAAATAAGGGATACGAGGCCGAATAGCCACCCACCCCATGATTTAATTGCTTCACCTACTGATGTTTTCCCTTTTTGTACTGCCTTGATCTCGTCCACATCTTGTTTTACCTCAGTCAACTTTGTATATAATCCGTTATACTTTTTAATGATCGCCTTAGTCTCGGCTAGGTCGCCTTGCAATTCATTTATTAAAATGAATAAATCTTTGTTGGTAAACCATTGTTTGTTTTTCTCATCCAATTTACATCCCCCTGTTTTATTACATAAAAATAACGCCCTACTCGGCGTTTTCTAGTTTTTCATCCCTAACTTTACTTCTTATTTATCTTCCGTGTACATGCGATTGATTTTGTATTTACTATCTGACTTTGATAACCTAATCACTATCACGCCACTATCGTCAACATTTTTTAACGCTTTATAAAATTTGAAAAGCAATTTAATCATATTCATTTTCTAACACCTCCATTTAATATAATATACGCCTTAATCAGCGTTTTCTAGTTGTTCTAATTCGTGCTTCAACCTCTCGATTTCAAGTTCCTTTTCTGTCTTTTCTGGCTCGTAGATAACTTCCCCTTCTTTAACTACTAGCTTTGGGGTTAGTCCATCAATCACTAGCTCGCATTTATCAATCTGTTCAGCTACGTGATCCTCTATATAAAATTGATAACCTCGACCTGTTGAAACTGTTTGATTGCCTATAATAATCGATGTAACCACGTCTTCGGAAACTACAAAAAACACCTTAACAGTACCGGGATGCCTAGAATCATATGTTTCAACCATTAATTATCACCTCATTTATTATGGATCATCAGTTTGAAACGCTCTGTTGATCCGAAAGATTAAAATGTCATTGCTCCCCGAGTTGTCAGATCTGGTGATCCCTATCCGTAGTTCCACTCTTCGCCTCTGGTATGTGGGAACACCTACATCAATCACAATTGGAGCGTACCCTGACCCGCCCCTTTCGTGCC